>RCUM01000537.1_pt1 | contig 21662 bp, 8 predicted proteins | sample 2166141 | NCBI WGS metagenome assembly RCUM01 (sample SAMN09932756, study PRJNA488358) | compost metagenome | isolation source: compost soil in crotonic acid-enriched | place: Germany: Experimental Botanical Garden
TGCACGCCTCCGATATCATGCCGCACACCGAATGTGTCGCCGGTGATGAGCAGAAAAATTTCCACGTGCGTGACATTGCCGAACTGGTGCGCCAGGGACAGGATCTGATGGTCCAGGTGGTGAAAGATCCGCTCGGTACCAAGGGCGCACGCCTGACCACCGACATCACTTTGCCTTCGCGTTACCTGGTGTTTATGCCAGGGGCGGCGCACGTTGGCGTTTCGCAGCGTATAGAAAGTGAAGCCGAGCGCGATCGCCTGAAAAAAGCGGTGGCCGGTTACTGTGATGAGCTGGGCGGCTTTATCATCCGCACCGCGGCTGAAGGCATTGGCGAAGAAGAGTTGGCGCAGGACGCCGCTTTCCTCAAACGCCTGTGGACCAAGGTGATGGAGCGTAAAAAACGCAACCAGACCAAATACAAATTATACGGTGAGTTGGCGTTGGCGCAGCGCATTTTGCGTGACTTCGCCGGCGCGGCGCTGGACCGGATCCGCGTGGATTCCCGCCTGACCCACGACCTGCTGGTGGAGTTTACCGGTGAGTACATCCCGGATATCACCGCCAAGCTGGAGCTGTACACCGGCAGCCAGCCAATCTTCGATCTGTACGACGTCGAAAACGAGATACAGCGTGCGCTGGAGCGCAAGGTCGAGCTGAAGTCCGGCGGTTATCTGATCATCGATCAGACCGAGGCGATGACGACCGTGGATATCAATACCGGCGCCTTTGTCGGCCACCGCAATCTCGACGAAACCATCTTCAACACCAATATCGAAGCGACCCAGGCCATTGCCCGCCAACTGCGGCTGCGCAACTTGGGCGGCATTATCATCATTGACTTCATTGATATGAATAATGAAGAACATCGCCGTCGAGTATTGCATTCGCTGGAGCTGGCGCTGAGTAAAGATCGGGTAAAAACCACGATCAATGGTTTCTCTCAGCTAGGCTTAGTGGAAATGACGCGTAAACGTACACGGGAAAGCATTGAACATGTGCTGTGTAACGATTGTCCTACCTGTCAGGGACGCGGCACGGTGAAAACAGTGGAAACCGTGTGCTACGAAATTTTGCGTGAAATTGTGCGCGTGCACCATGCTTATGATTCAGATCGTTTCCTGGTTTACGCCTCTGCGGCGGTGGGTGAGGCGCTGAAAAGCGAAGAGTCCCATGCGCTGGCCGAAGTGGAAATCTTTGTGGGCAAGCAGGTGAAGGTACAAATCGAACCTTTATACAGCCAGGAACAATTTGACGTTGTCATGATGTAGTTCGCCCGTTGGTGGCTAAAGTCAGACATGAGTGGGGCTCAGCATACTGAGCCCCATCGTGCATAGATATTCCCGTTGCCAGGCAGCGGAAGCAAGGAGAACTGCGTGAGGCGACTGCCTGGGATTTTGTTAGCTACAGGCGCCACTCTGATTGTCATCGTGGCGTTGCTGATCAGCGGGCTGCGTCTGGCGCTGCCTGAACTGAACAACTATCGCCCTCAATTGCTGGCAAAGGTTGAAAGCCTCTCCGGCGTGCCCGTACAGGTCGATTTCATCCAGGGCAGTTGGGAAACTTTTGGCCCACAGCTTGAAATGCGCAACGTGCGCGCCACGCTGCCCAAAAGCAATCTGAAGATTGAACGCGTGACCTTGGCGCTGGACGTGTGGCAATCGCTGCTGCATTTGCGCTGGCAGTTCCGCGATCTCACCTTTCACCAACTCCAGTTCGATCTTAACACCACGCTGGGCGGCGATGAGCACCAGGGTAGCACCATCGAACCGGGTAAAATCACCGATTTGCTGCTGCATCAGCTGGATCATTTCGACCTGCGCGACAGCCGCATCTCATTCCTGACACCCGCCGGCGCGCGTGCCGAATTCGAAATCCCGCAGTTGACCTGGCTGAACGGCCGCGATCGTCACCGGGCAGAAGGGCAGATCAGCCTGTCGACGCTGAACGGTCAGCATGGTGTGGTGCAACTGCGCATGGATCTGCGTGATAACCAAGGGCTATTGAATACCGGCACTGTCTATATGCAGGCCGACAATATCGATATGAAGCCCTGGTTCACCCGTTGGCTGCGCGCCAATACCGGGCTGGAAAGCGCAGACTTCAGTCTGGCGGCCTGGCTGCAGATCCAAAATGGTGAAATCGCCACCGGCAGTGCATTACTGAAACAGGGGGCGGCCAATTGGAACGTGGGGACTCAAGCTCACCGGCTCGACGTGGACAATCTGGCGCTGACGCTCAGCCGTCAGGGTACCGGCTGGCAGGTGGACGTTCCGCAGTTGAACCTGGCCACCGACGGTCAGGCCTGGCCGCAGGGTAAACTGTCTGCGCTGTGGTTGCCGGAAAACACCGAATTCCTGGGTCCAGGGCAAACCGAAGAGCTGCGCGTGCGCGCCACTGACATTCAGCTTGAGCGCCTGGCCGCGCTACTGCCGACCTTCTCTTTCCTCAGCCCGGACGTGCTGGATCGCTGGAACGATCTGCAGCCGCAAGGCAAGGTCAACGCGCTGGCGTTGGATATCCCGCTGAAACAACCGGAAAAAACGCGTTTCCAGGCCCTTTGGCAGGATGTCAGCTGGCAGCACTGGAAACTGTTGCCCGGCGTGAATCACTTCTCCGGCGCACTGAGTGGCGGTGTGGAAAATGGTCGTCTGCAGCTTGATCTCAAAAACAGCACCTTGCCGTATGGCGATATGTTCCGGGCACCTCTGGAAATCAGCAGCGCGCGAGGGGCTCTGACCTGGCAGAACAATGACCAGGGCTGGGAACTGGCGAGCCAAAACCTGGATGTGAAAGCCAAATCGCTGTGGGTTAACGGTGACTTCCGCTATCAGCAGCCGGCCAAAGGCGACCCGTGGCTGAATATTCTGGCGGGTATCCGTCTGTACGATGGCGCGGACGCCTGGCGCTACTTCCCTGAGCCCCTGATGGGCAAGCATCTGGTGGATTACCTCAGCGGCGCCATCCAGGGTGGGCAGGTGGATAACGCCACGCTGATCTACAACGGCGATCCGCAGCATTTCCCATACCGCAAAAACGAAGGTCAGTTTGAGGTGTTTGTCCCGCTGCGTCATTCCACCTTCCAGTTCCAACCGGATTGGCCGGCGTTGACCGATCTGGCTATCGATCTCGACTTCGCCAATGAAGGGCTGTGGATGAATGCTCCGCAAACCAAATTGGGTAAAGTCGATGGCAAAAATGTCAGCGCCGTCATTCCGGACTACCTGAAAGAGCGTTTGTTGGTGGATGCCGAGGTCGCGGGCCAGGGGGGGGAAATCCATGACTATTTCAAACAGACTCCGCTGCACGATTCATTGGGCTCGGCCCTGGACGAACTGCAGATTGGTGGTAATGTCAGTGGGCGCTTACACCTCGATATTCCCTTGAACGGCGAGCTGGTGCGCGCCACCGGTGAAGTTGCACTGAACAATAACTCACTGTTGGTGAAGCCTATCGACAGTGAGCTGCAAAAGGTCAGCGGCAAGTTCCGTTTTGATAACGGCAACCTGAGCAGCGATACCCTGTCTGCCAATTGGTTTGGACAGCCGGTGGCGGTGGATTTCAACACTCAGGAAGGGAAAAACGATTACAAGGTCAACGTTGGCCTGAAAGCTGACTGGCAGCCGGGCAAATTCCCTGGCATCCCGCAGGAAGTGAGCGATGCACTGAGCGGCAGCGCCCCTTGGCAAGGCCAAGTGGCTATTGTCTTGCCTCATCAGGGCGCGGCCAGCTATGACATTGGCGTTGATGCGGATCTTAAGAAAGTAAGTAGTCACTTACCTTCGCCATTAGATAAACCGGCGGGTGAGCCATTGCCGCTGAGCGTAAAAGTGAAAGGTGGCCTGAATGGATTCATGCTGACCGGCAGTGCTGGCAAACAAAACAAATTCAACAGCGAATGGACCTTCGCCAAACAGCAGGTCACGCTGGCACGGGCGGCCTGGCAGACCGCTGGTAGTGGAACCCCACCGTTACCGAACGGAAAATCGCTGACGCTTAACCTGCCGCCGCTGGACGGTGAGAAATGGCTGGGCCTGATGGCACCGGCGCTGAAACAAAGTGGCGGTATGGGCAAGGTGGGCGGATTTAACTTCCCGACCACCGTCGCACTAAAAACGCCACAGCTGCTGCTAGGCGGTCAGGCGTGGCATAAGCTGACGCTGTCGGCAGAGAAGCAGCTGGGGGCCACGCTGGTCAGCGCCAAGGGCGATGAGGTTGATGGCAGTTTACGGGTGGCGGACCGGGGGCCGTGGCGCGCCGATATCAATTATCTCTATTACAACCCGCAGTTTGACGCGGCTAAGAGCACTCCGACGGCGACCGCAGCTGCGCAGGTGGCCGCAGACAAGGTTTCCTTCCGCGACTGGCCGTCGCTGATGCTGCGCTGTAAGTCGTGCTGGGTGATGGGGCAGAACCTCGGCAAGGTTGAGGCTGATTTGACCAATCAGGGGGATACCCTCCTGCTGACGCACGGGTTAGTCGATACCGGCAAAGGGCGCATGACCGCCAGCGGTTTGTGGAAACAGAATGCTCAGGAAGAGCGCAGCTCGCTGAAAGGTAAACTGCTGGGTGCCAAAATTGATGAAACCGCGGCTTTCTTCGGCATCACCACGCCGCTGAAAGGCGCACCTTATGACGTCGATTTCGATCTCTACTGGCGCGGCCAGCCGTGGAAACCGCAGTTGAATACCCTGAGTGGCGCGCTGAAAATCAATATGGGCAAGGGCGAAATCGACAGCATGGGCGGCGGTCGTGCCGGCCAGCTGTTGCGTCTGGTGAGCTTCGATGCCCTGTTACGCAAGCTGCAGTTCGATTTCAGCGATACCTTCGGCAAAGGCTTCTACTTTGACTCCATCCGCAGCACCTCGTGGTTGAAAGATGGCATAATGCATACCGATAACCTTTTGGTAGACGGGCTGGCAGCGGATATTGCCATGAGCGGGCAAATTGACCTGGCGCGTCGGCAGATTGATATGGAAGCGGTGGTGGCGCCGGAAATTTCAGCCACCGTCGGCGTGGCGACGGCATTCGTGATTAACCCGATTGTCGGTGCTGCGGTGTTTGCCGCGTCCAAAGTGCTGGGGCCGCTGTGGAACAAGATTTCGCTGATTCGTTACCATATCGGCGGCAGCCTGGATCAGCCGAAGATCAATGAGGTGTTGCGTAAGCCAAAGGAGGATAAGGCGTCATGAGAAATGCTAACGTTGCGTTGTTACAGTTGTGCAGTGGCGATCGGGTGCGTGACAACCTGGCCCAGATTGAACAGCAGATTAAGCAGCTCAATGCCGGGGTAAAACTGGTAATGACGCCGGAGAATGCGCTGCTGTTCGCCAACTCTGCGGCCTATCGTGAGCATGCGGAGCAACAGGGCGACGGGCCGTTGCAAAACGCGGTGCGTGAAATGGCGCGACGCTATGGCGTGTGGTTGCTGGTCGGTTCCATGCCGCTGGTCAGCCGCGAAAATCCTGCGCTTATCACTACCAGCAGCCTGCTGTTTGACGATCAGGGCGAGATCCGGGCGCGTTACGACAAACTGCACATGTTCGACGTGGACATTAACGACTCCCACGGCCATTATCGTGAGTCGGACACCTATCAACATGGCCAACAGCTCACGGTAGTGGATACCCCGGTCGGTCGGCTTGGCATGACCATCTGCTACGATTTGCGCTTCCCGGCGCTGTTCCAGGCGTTGCGAGCGCAGGGCGCTGAACTGATTTCCGTGCCTGCAGCCTTTACTCGCGTGACCGGCGAAGCGCACTGGGAAATACTGCTGCGCGCAAGGGCGATTGAAAACCAGTGTGTGATCCTGGCGCCGGCGCAGGTCGGCAGCCATGGCCCGACTCGCCGCACCTGGGGCCACTCGCTGGCGGTAGACGGTTGGGGCAAGGTGCTGGCCGAAAACGCGGATGCGGTCTCGGCGTTGAAAGTGCGGGTTGACACTACCGGCCTCAAAACGATTCGTGAGCAGATGCCGGTGTTGCAACACAACAGATTCCAGATGTCGCTGACGGCGCCGTTTGAAAAAAACTCCTCCATTAAAGAGTGAAAAAATTATGAGCCTGACGTTTGTCAGTGAGCAGTTACTTGCTGCGAATAAGTTGAGCCACCAGGACCTGTTTTCTGTCTTGGGGCAACTGGCCGAACGCCGCCTCGATTACGCCGATCTCTATTTTCAGTCCAGCTACCACGAAGCCTGGGTGATTGAAGACAGCATCATCAAGGATGGTTCTTATAATATCGACCAGGGCGTTGGGGTGCGCGCCGTCAGCGGCGAGAAAACCGGGTTCGCCTATGCCGATCAGATAACCCTGAACGCCCTGAATCAAAGCGCTCAGGCGGCGCGCAGCATCGTGCGCGACAGCGGTGACGGCCGGGTGCATACGCTCGGTGAAATCAGCCACAAGGCGCTGTATCCGCTGCTCGATCCGCTGCAAAGCCTGCCGCGCGAAGAGAAAATTGCCCTGCTGCACCGCGTCGACAAGGTTGCCCGTGCGGCCGATAAGCGGGTACAGGAAGTGAGCGCCAGCATCACCGGCGTGTATGAGCAAATCCTGGTGGCCGCGACCGACGGCACCCTGGCGGCGGACGTTCGCCCGCTGGTACGTCTTTCCGTCAGCGTGCTGGTGGAAGAAGACGGCAAGCGCGAACGCGGCTCCAGCGGCGGCGGCGGCCGTTTCGGTTATGACTACTTCCTGGAAATCGCCGATGGTGAAGTTCGCGCGGACGCTTACGCCAAAGAAGCGGTACGCATGGCGTTGATCAACCTTTCCGCCGTCGCGGCCCCGGCCGGCAATATGCCTGTGGTGCTGGGGGCCGGCTGGCCTGGCGTGCTGCTGCATGAAGCGGTAGGTCACGGCCTGGAAGGCGATTTCAACCGTCGCGGCACCTCGGTGTTCAGCGGTCAGATGGGCCAACTGGTGGCTTCCGAGCTTTGCACCGTGGTGGATGACGGTACTCTGCAAGGGCGTCGTGGGTCACTGGCTATCGATGACGAAGGCGTACCGGGTCAGTACAATGTGCTGATTGAGAACGGCATCCTGAAAGGCTACATGCAGGACAAGCTCAATGCGCGCCTGATGGGCGTTGCACCGACCGGTAACGGCCGCCGCGAGTCTTATGCGCACCTGCCAATGCCGCGCATGACCAATACCTACATGCTGGCGGGTAAGTCGACGCCGGAAGAGATCATCGCCAGCGTCGAGTACGGGCTGTATGCGCCTAACTTCGGCGGCGGTCAGGTGGACATTACTTCGGGCAAGTTCGTGTTCTCCACCACCGAAGCCTATTTGATTGAAAATGGCCGCATCACCAAACCGGTGAAAGGCGCTACGCTGATTGGCTCCGGTATCGAGGCGATGCAGCAGATTTCAATGGTCGGCAACGATCTGGCGCTGGATAAAGGCGTTGGTGTATGTGGCAAAGAGGGGCAAAGCCTGCCGGTGGGCGTCGGCCAACCGACCCTGAAGCTGGACACCCTGACCGTTGGCGGTACCGCGTAACCGTCTCCTGGGGCCGGATCCCGGCCCCTATCAAACGCCATTTTGCGGCCTGCATCGCATTAACGGCAATGAGTTGGCTTTGCTTAAATTAAGAGCGATTCACTGTTTTTCCCAGCCTCAGTAAATCAATAAATTAGATTTAACTATTTGAAGCTATTTTCTGCGGTTTTCCCTAAGAGCTTTCTGTATCGATTGCCCTAATTGCCTCTCCAGCTAATGATTCACAGCTTGTTACATTCTTCCTTCCGTCGTTAAAATGCTGAAAAAACACACGGATGATCTTCTGAATGGATTCAGTGACTCAACGGCTTTCGACAGCTTTGCTGTGCATTTTCTTTTCCTCCGCGGCGGGCGCTAACCTGCTTAGCCCGGCAGATCGTGACACCATTCAACAACAGCAGCGTGAATTGCTTGAGCAAAACCAGCAGCAGCGGCAGGAGCTGCAACGTAGCCTGACGCCGGCCTTGCCGCCCCCTGCATCACCCAACGCCAACGCTGGCGGACCTTGTTTTAGCATCACCCATATCCGGCTGGAAGGCGCGGATCATCTGCCCGCCAGTGCACAACGTAAACTCACGCAGCCTTATCTGCAGCAATGTCTGAATCTGGGCCAAGTCCAGACGCTGGTGCAGCAGATCTCCGATTGGTATATCAACCGTGGCTATATCACCAGCCGCGCATTCCTGACCGAACAGGATCTGTCGCGCGGCGAGCTGCGGTTGCTGGTGCTGGAGGGCAAGCTGGAGAACGTTCTGCTGGAGCAACGAGACGATCGCATGCTGAAAATGGCCTTCCCGGGCCTGCAGGGCAATATTCTTAATCTGCGTGATATCGAACAGGGCATGGAACAGATCAACCGACTGCGTCAGCAGCCGGTACAGATAGAAATTCTGCCGGGTAGCCGGCCGGGTTACTCGGTGGTCAATCTGAGCGCCAAACCTGAATTTCCTCTGACGCTGGGGGCAGGGTTCGACAACAGCGGGCAAAAAAGTACCGGTGCCGGTCAGATCAACGGATCGCTGACCGGCAATAACCTGCTGGGGCTGGCGGATCAATGGTTTGTCGCCGGTGCCCGTAGCAGCGATTTCGCCAACGATCACAATGCGCGCAGCGTGCAGGCCGGCCTCAGCTTGCCTTACGGCTACTGGACGCTGGATTACAACTATTCCTACAGCGACTACCTGGCTACCCTCAACAACCAGGGCTTTGACTGGCGTTCCAGCGGTGACAGCCAGATCCATCGGCTGGGCGTTTCGCGGGTGTTGTTCCGTGACGGCGAAATGAAAACCGGCCTGTCGCTGGGGGTCACGCACCGCATCAATCGCAATTATCTCAATGACACCCGGCTGGAAAGCAGCAGCCGCAAACTGACCAGCGTGACGCTGGGTGTTAGCCACAGCCAAAAGCTGTCGGGCGGTTTCGCCACCCTGAACCCGGCTTACAGCCGCGGGGTGCCGTGGCTAGGGGCAGAGAACGACAGCGGAAAAATCAAGGAAGCCCCCCGCGCCGAATTTCATAAACTTTCGCTTTCCGGCAGCTACTACCTGCCGCTGGCGCAAGATTGGACTTATCTCACCAGCCTGTACAGCCAGTGGAGCAATCACCGCTTATACGGCAGCGAACGTCTGACCATCGGTGGTGAGAGCTCGGTACGTGGTTTCAAGGAGCAGTATCTTTCCGGTGACAAGGGCGGCTACTGGCGTAATGAAGTTAACCGGGCGCTGGTGACCTTGCCGTATGTCGGCAGTATTAACGCCCTGGTGGCGGTGGACGGCGGCTATCTGCACCGTGACGCGCTGGATGCCAATGCCTCGGGGACGCTGTGGGGCGGCGCCCTGGGCCTGGGGAGCCGTAGCCGCTATTTCAGCAGTCAACTGACCGTCGGCTGGCCACTGGCTTACCCGGATGGAATGAAGCCGGATCGTGTTTCGGTCTATTACCGGGTCAATATCGTAATTTAACGCTAACGCACAGGAAGGTTTCAAGGATGAAACATAATGATAATCAAAACCTTAATACCACGCAGCGCCTGCTGAGTTATACCCTGTGCACATTGCTGGCAGGGCAACCGTTGCTGCCTGTACTGGCCGAGGGCATTAACGTAGCCGAAGGCAATACCCGAGTGGATCAGGCCGCCAATGGTGTGCCGGTGATCAATATTGCCACGCCGAACCAGGCCGGTATTTCGCATAACAAATACAACGATTTCAACGTTGGCAAAGAGGGGACGCTCCTCAACAACGCCACTGGCCAGCTCAATCAGAGCCAGCTTGGCGGGCTGATCCAGAACAACCCCAACCTGCAGGCCGGCGGGGAAGCGCAGGGCATCATCAATGAGGTGGTGGCACCGAACCCCTCACAGCTGCGCGGTTACCTGGAGGTCGCGGGCAAGCAGGCCAGCGTGATGGTTGCCAACCCCTATGGCATCACCTGCGACGGCTGCGGCTTTATCAATACCCCCAACGCGACGCTGACGACCGGCAAGCCGGTGCTGGGTGCTGACGGCAAGCTGCAGGCGCTGGAAGTCACCCAGGGGGCAATCACCATTCAGGGTAAAGGGCTGGACGCCGGCAAGAGCGAAAAATTTGCCTTGATCGCCCGCGCAACCGAGATTAACGCGCAACTGCACGCCAAGGACCTCAGCATCACGCTCGGGGCCAACCGGGTAGATGCTACCGGCAAGGCCACGGCGATTGCAGGCAGCGGCGACGCGCCCAAGGTGGCGATTGATACTGGTGCGCTTGGTGGCATGTACGCCAACCGCATCCACCTGGTCTCCAGTGAAAAAGGCGTTGGGGTCAACCTCGGCAACCTCAACGCGCGTGAGGGCGATATTCAATTGGATGCCAATGGGCAACTGCGGCTGAATAATACGCTGGCAGAGGGGAGCCTGAATGCTACGGCGGCAGGAATGACGCTGAGCGGCAACCATAAGACTGGCCAGGCGATGAGCCTGAACAGCCGGGGTGAACTGGCTCTGGACAAGGCCGCGTTGAACGCCAAAGGCGATATGCAGCTTACCGCCGCAGGCAAATTGCAGGCTGGCAAAGCCAGTACTGACGGCAAACTGCAGCTGACCGCAGACACCCTGAGCAGCGCTAAAGACAGCAGCCTGACTGCCGAAGGCGACATCAATATGACGCTTAACGGTGACGGCGACTGGCAGGGCGTTCTGACCGCCGGGCGCGATCTGCACCTGCAAGCCAATAACCTCAGCAGCAGCGGCCAGCTGGCCGCCAACCGCGACAGCCACATTCAGACACAGAGCCTGGACAACAGCGGGCGGATACAGGCACAGGGCACGCAGACGCTGATCGGCGAACGGCTTGATAACCGGGGGCAGTTGCAAGCGGGCGGTGTTCAGCGGATTACGGCTAAAAGCGTCGATAACCAGGGGGCCATCGGGGCCAGGCAGCAGCTTGAGCTGCGCGTGCGCGACAAACTTAACGTGGCAGGTTCCCTGTTTGCAGATGGCCCCTTAACCGTACAGGCCGGGGAATTCTTGCTGGCGGGCCGCGCCAGCGGCAAACAGGGCATCACCCTCAACGGCGGCATACTGAGCACAGCTGCAGGCTCATCGCTGCTGAGTGATAGCGATATTGTCATTCAGGCTAATGACGTGCGGTTGGGCGGGCTGCTTTCCAGCGAACTCGCCCTGACGATGGACAGCCAGAATTTGTCGACTACCACAGGCGCCCGCACCCAGGCCAAACAGGGCATGGCGTTAAAAATTACGCAGGATGCGCAGTTGGCGGGCGTGTTTAACACCTTGGGGAATTTGAACTTTTCCGCTGCGACGGCCGATAACAGCGGCCAAATCAACGCACTTAACATTGACTGGCGCGGTGGTTCACTGCGCCAGCGAGGGCATCTGCAGGCCGATAATGGCTTCACGCTGAAGGTAAATCGGCTCGATCAACAAGGCGAACTGCTGGCCGGCAAACGGCTGACGGTGAATGGCACAACCCTGGTCAACAGCGGGCAGATCGGCGCCTCCGGGGTGGAGCTGAACTTTAGTGAAAAGGTGGACAACCAGGGCAAGCTGGTGGCGGACAATACGCTGACGTTAAAGGCTCCAACGTTAAACAATACCGGCACCCTCGCGGCAAACAGCATGAAGCTCACGGCGCAAGACGTGGAGAACAGTGGGCTGATACAGGCCAAGGGGTTGGCGGAGATTACAGCGAAAGATCTGCAAAACCGCGTGGCAGGGCGAGTGCTGGCCGGGGGGGCGTTGGCGCTGCAGGGGGAACGGTTGAATAACGCCGGTAAGCTACAGGGACAGAACATTGATATCGGCGTACAAGGTTGGGCCAACACTGGCAGCACCCTGGGGGAAAATGGGCTGACGGCAACGGTTGAACAGACGTTGCACAACAGTGGGCAAGTGCTGAGCCAGGGGCCACTGAAACTGACGGCTGCTACGCTGAATAATGACGGCAAGGTATTGAGCGAAGGCGCATTACAGCTTTCGGCCGACAGCATCAGCAATCAGGGGGAAGCGCAGGGTGCGGCGACCACCGTCACGGCCAACACGGTGAACAACAGCGGCAATCTGATTGGTCTACGGCAGTTGGCGTTGCAGTTGCAAAAGGATCTGAACAACACAGTAAGCGGCAAGTTGCTCAGCGAAGGGGAACTGACGGTAGGGGCGGCGACCGTCGATAACGACGGAGTATGGCAGGGCGACAGCATCAGGTTGGCGGCTCAGCAGTTGGATCATAAAGGCGTGTTGCAGGCGGGCACGGGAGGGATCCATTTGGATCTCAGTGACAGCCTCAAGACGGAAACCAGCAGCAAGATCTTCTCCAGTGGGAAAACGGATCTGACTGCGCAGACCTTGAACAATCAGGGCCATGTACAGGCGGGCGAGTTGACGTTAAAAGCCGCTGAACTGACCAACACCGGCAGGCTGCAGGGGAAGAAAAATCTGGAGGCCAAGCTGAGTGGCATATTCCATAACCTGGCTGGTGGCACGGTACGCAGCCTGGAAACCCTGCGGGTAGAGGCGGCAGAGCTAAACAACGCTGGGGATCTGCAGGGAGATGGCGGCAGCGTATTGCGGTTGGATCGCCAGTTGATCAACTCAGGCAAAATGATCGTCGGCGGCGCACTGGATCTTCAAGCGCCTTCGCTGAATAACCTTGGCTGGCTGCAGGCCAATAGCCTGACGTTCAGGGGCACCCGGTTGGATAACAGCGGCACATTGAGCGGTATCGGCGATACCCGGTTTACGCTCGATGTTCTGAATAATATGGGAACCCTGCAGGGCGGCAATTTAACGCTACAGACAGGCAGCCTGGATAATACCGGCACGCTATTGGCGACAAGCCAGATGAGCGTTAACGCGCGGCAGATTGATAACCACCAGAACGGCAAGCTGTTCAGCGGTGGCGATGCGACATTGGTGAGCAGCCTGCTGAATCAGTACGGTCAACTGGTGGCGCTGGGCAATATTACGCTGACGTTAAAGGAAGCCTTCACCCAGAATGGCACCTTGGCGGCAGGTAAAAAGCTGACCCTGAGCAGCGACGACGATGTTGTGCTGCTGGGTACCCTCCAGGGCCAGAGCATCGATGTGCGTAGCGCTGGCCAACTGACCCATGCCGGTACCCTGCGCGGCGGAAGCGGCGACGTGCGGATCGAAGCCGCCGGCATCACGCAAAACAGCACCGCCAGTCTGCAGTCGGGGGGCTGGGTACAGTTGCTGAGCCGTGGCGATATCAACAATAACGGGTTTATCGGTACCGCCGGCAATTTGCTGCTGAGCGCGGCTAACCATCTGCTCAACACCGGCATGTTGTACGGCGGTGGCGATGTGCAACTGTTGGCGGAACGTATCACTAACCAGCATGGCGACGTCCTGGCGGGCAACAACCTGTGGATGCAAAAAGACGCGGCCGGCAATGCCAGCAGTGAGATCGTCAACACCTCCGGCACCATCGAGACCGAAAATGGCAATATTCAGATCAACACCGCGCATTTGCTCAATCAGCGTGATGGCTGGTCGGTGAGCACCGAAAAGCAGACGACGGCGAAAGATCCGCTGTGGAACGGCCAGACGCTGGTCAATATGAAACTGGGGGATTTGGCTGAAAGCGAGCTCGGTTATTACATCAAAACGGTGCGCACCGGCGGCAGCATGGGGCATGGCAACGGTTCCGTTGATGATTACTATTATTTAGCGCCTAAAGCGCCTGCCATTGATAAAAAGATCCTGGTTGAATCATCCAGCGTAACCGTCACTGCGAACGGGGGCGCTGGGCGAATTGCCGCAGGAAAGGACATTGTCGGCACCATTACGCGTTTTGACAATATTGCCAGCGACATGCTGGCCAATGGTGATATTTCGCTGAGTGGCGGCTCGCTGAATAATGAGAGCACCCAGGCAGGAAGTCAGAATAAATACCTGAATTACCGTTATGACGGCGAAATCGCACAGTATGATTTCGACAAGCACCGCTCGTTGGCTGACTTCAAAAAGAGCGGCCATTACATCCGTGATAACGTCAATACCCCCATTCAGTACCGCTTAACCGGACAGCCAGAGTACCAGAACGAAAACACCGCTGTTTATCGCAGCGTGATCCAGGCCGGTGGTGCCGTTAACGTCCATTTTACCGACGATATCAGCAACAGCATGGTGACACCGAACGCCGGCAGCCTGAGCCATACCCTGGCTAGACCAACATTGGACAGCCTGCAGCAGCCGGAGGCTATCAGCGGTGTTCAACAGCAGGATCTGGCGGCGGATCAGAGCGTTGCCTTCGGTTCAGCGGAGTGGAAAGACAACCTGCAGGCGGCCCTGGGCTCGCTGGGGAATAACGCCGTAGCCTTGGCGGACTACCCACTGCCGGGCGGGGATAGCGGCCGTTTTGTCGTCAGCGCGGATCCCAATAGCCCATACCTGATCACCACCAACCCGAAACTGGACGGCCTGGGGCAGTTGGATAACAGCCTGTTCAACGATCTCTACGCCATGCTGGGCCAACAGCCGGGTGCCGCTCCGCGTGAAAACGACCGCCGTTTTACCGATGAAAAACAGTTTATCGGTTCGGCCTACTTCCTCGATCGACTGCGACTTAATCCGGACTACGACTATCGGTTCCTGGGGGATGCGGCGTTCGATACCCGCTATATCAGCAACGCCATGCTCAGCCAGACCGGCAAGCGCTATCTCAACGGTATCGGCTCCGATTTGGCGCAGATGCAGCAGTTGATCGACAACGCCGCACAAGTGCAGAGCGGCCTGAACTTGCAGTTTGGCGTTAGCCTGACGCCGGGCCAGGTTGCGCAGTTGGATAAAAGCATCGTCTGGTGGGAGAAGGTAACGATTAACGGCCAGACGGTGTTGGCGCCAAAACTCTATTTGGCCAAAGGTGACGCAGCCCAGCTCAATGGCAGCGTGATCACCGGCAATATCGTTAACCTGAACGGCGGCAGTATTCGTAATGACGGCAGCTCGCTACAAGGTGGTGAACGGCTCAACGTTAATAGTAAAACGGGTATCAGCAACCTTAACCAGGGGCTGTTCGACGCCGACGGCAATTTGCAGCTCAGCGCCATTGGCGATATCAGCAATATCGGCTCGACCATCAGCGGCAAGCGGGTCGTGATTGAAAGTCTGGATGGCAGCATTATCAATAAAACTCAGGCTCGCCAGTGGGATGCCACAGGGACTCAGGGCGGCCAGACGTTGTCGCTGTCGCGTACCGAAGTTGGCGATACTGCTGTCATTAGCGCAGAAGATGCGTTGATCATGCGTGCCGACAAAAATATCGATGTTATCGGCGCGAGGATCGCCTCTGATGGCACGATGAATCTGCAGGCGACGGGTGATATCAACCTGCTTGTCAATCACACGGAATCCATTGATAAAACCAGTAATAGCGAGCGCATCAGCAGCGGTGCCGATCGCAGCATCATCACCAGTAGTGGGAATATGACGCTACATGCCGAGCATGATTTGAACTCGCAGGCGGCGGTGTTGGTGGGTGACGGCGACATCCTTCTGAGTGGCAAGCGAGACGTAAATCTTAACAGCGTGGAAAACCGGGAGTATCAGGCAAGCCACGGCGGCGGCCAGCTGCGGGTGAAGGAGTCCATACGCCAACAGGTCACCGAAATCGCCGGCGGCAGTTTGCGCGTTGATGCTGGCCAGGATGCCATCTTCGAGGGTACTCAGGCACAGGTAAGTGGAGATTTGGTGGTTAACGCCGACCGTAATATCGTGGTGGACAGCGTAACTGAAAGTGACTACAGCTTCTTCGAAGAGACTAAGGTCAAGAAAGGGTTTATGTCCAAAACCACCACCCATACGGTGGAGGAGGACTACGCGACCCATGAGAAAGGAGCGGTACTAAGTGGCGACAACGTTTTACTCAACGCCGGTAACGACCTGACAGTACGGGGTTCGACGATAGTGGGTGACGGCCAGGTCACATTAAAGGCCGATAATACCATCGATATTTTTGCCGCCACCGAGGAGCAATCCCTTTACCGGCTGAACGAGAAAAAAACCAGCGGCGTGTTCAGCGGTGGCGGCATCGGCGTGACCATCGGCAGTAAATCTTCTCGTCATCAATTGAACGAAGATGGTACTACCCAAAGCCAGAGCGTCAGCACCATAGGTTCGACCGGCGGCAGCGTGGATATCGAAGCGCGCGGCAAGGTGCATATCAGTGGCGCAGATGTGATTGCGGATAAGAATCTGTCGGTGACGGGGGATAGCGTCCATATCGACCCGGGTAAGGATATTCGTCGTCGTGACGAAGCCTTCGAACAGAAACAGAGTGGCCTGAGTCTGGCGCTGTCCGGTACGGTGGGCAGTGCGATTAATAGTGCGGTGACAACGGCCCAACAGGCAAAGCAGGAGACCGATGGTCGACTGGCTGCCTTACAGGGGGTCAAAGCGGCATTATTCGGCGTGCAGGCCGCTCAGGCGGGTCGACTGGCAAAAGTCGGCGATACCGATACTGAAGAAGGCAGCATGGTGGGGATCAGTATTTCTCTTGGCGGCCAGAAATCGTCGTCGAAACAGCATCAGGAACAAACGAGCATCGCCGGTTCAACATTCAGTGCCGGTAATAATATGCAGGTGACTGCAACCGGCAAGGGCAATACTGCTGACAGCGGTGACATTGTCGTTGTCGGCGGTCAGTTTAAAGTGGCGGGCAACACCACCGTGGTCGCCGAGCGTGACATCTTGCTGTTGGGCGCAGCCAATACTCAGAAGACCGAAGGAAGTAACAAGAGCAGCGGCGGCAATATCGGCGTCAGCATTGGCGTGGGAAAACAGACGGGATTGAGCGTCTTCGCCAATGCCAACAAAAGCCAGGGCAGTGAGCATGGTGATGGAACGTTTTGGACTCAGGCGAAGATAGACACCGTTGGCGTGCTGTCACTGCGCAGTACCCGGAATACTCTTTTGTCAGGGGCACAAATCAGTGGCGAAAGGGTGGAGGTGGATACCGGCGGTAACCTGATAATGCAAAGCCAGCAGGATAGCGACAACTATGACGCCAAACAAAGCAGCGTCAGTGGTGGTGTCAGTGTGGCTATCATCGGTGCTGGCGGCTCGGGGAGTCTGAGTATGAGCCATGACAAATTGCACAGCAATTATAACAGCGTGCAGGAGCAAACCGGTATATTTGCCGGCAAGGGCGGCTATGATATTAAGGTTAACCAGCATACGCAGTTGGACGGTGCGGTCATCGCCAGTACTGCCGCGCCAGAGAAAAACCGTCTTGATACCGGCACCCTGGGCTTCAGTAATATCCATAATCAGGCGGATTTCAAGGCCGAGCATCAAGGGGGCAGCATCAGCAGCGGCGGCCCGGTGGGGTCAGATCTGCTGACCAATCTGGCGGGCGCGGCCCTTTCCGGCGCGGGCAATAGAGGGCATGCAGAAGGCACGACCAAGGCTGCGGTGTCGGGCGGTAGCGTGGTTATTCGCGATCGGGCCAACCAGCAGCAAGATGTGAATGCGTTGAGCCGGGATACGGATAACGCCAATGGCAGTATCGGGGCGATCTTCGACAAGGAGAAAGAGCAGAACCGGCTGAAGCAGGCGCAGCTGATCGGCGAAATCGCCGGGCAAACGATGGATATTGTCCGCACCCAGGGTGATATCAATGGCTTGCAGAAGGCAAAGGACAAGCATCCGGGGCTGGATGCGAAAGCGTTGCGTAAAACGCCGGAATATCAGGCCGAGATGCAGAAATACGGCACCGGCAGCGATATGCAACGGGCCGCACAGGCGGTAACGGGCGCGCTGCAGGCGTTGGCGGGGAACAATCTGGCTGGAGCCTTGGCGAGCGGAGCGGCACCGTATCTGGCGAAAGAAATCAAGGCGCGGGTCGGTGAAAATAACGTGGCAGCGAACGCAATGGCGCATGCGTTATTGGGGGCGATAACTGCGCAACTGAACAACCAGTCTGCGGTAGCCGGTGCGGTGGGTGCGGGCGGTGGCGAGCTGGCCGCGCGGGTGATAACAGAGATAAGGTTCCCGGGCCGTGACATAAGCAGCCTGACAGAAGGTGAGAAGCAGGAGGTCAGTGCTTTGAGCCAACTGGCCGCAGGGCTGGCAGGGGGGATAGCTTCAGACAGTACGGCAGGGGCGGTAGTGGCTTCGCAGGCCGGTAAGAATGCGGTAGAGAATAATGCGCTGAATCCGAATGACTTCGGTAAAAGCATGGCAGACATAGGGATGTCGCAAACCTCGCTCGGTGCTTCCATGCTGCAAAGTGGAGCTTCACCGGATGAAATCGCAGCGGCTCTGGTCAAAAATGCCCAGGGAGATATGCCAGAAGGTCAGGATGCAGTTAAAGGTCTGTTGATTGCCTGGGGCGAGTTCTTCGGGGTGCCGGTCAGTGCATTAACTGCTGATGGAGAAATGACGCCGCAAAGAGCAGCGGAGATCGTGGCAAGCGGTGTGCCGACCAGTGAAGCTAAGTTAGTTCAGTATGTGGCGGCGAAAGCTGTTCTGGCCGTGACGAAGACACCAAGTACAGGCTCTACAAGTACCGCTGAAAATGCGACCAAAACAGTTATTGATCCCAAGAAGTTTGACTATCTCTTTGGCAATGTGAAAAGTAGTGAGCATAACGCTGATCGCTCTACTCAGTTAGCTCAGACAATGAATCGTTTGGGATTAGAAACCAATGAGAAAGGGGCCAGTGTACTTACCGAACACTTAAAGCAGGTAGCAAATACGAAAGATAATGTTGTAGATACCTATACGAAAGGAAATCAAGCCTTTGAAGTGCGGGAGTCATTGCTTATTGGCCCTTCAGGAAAGGCGGCTAAATTAGAAACTGCTTTTGAGATCATGCCTGATGGTTCTCGTAGATTTGTCACAACTATTCCTAAAGATGGTAAAAAGTAATGTTTATTAAGTCATTCCCTGATGAAATTGATTTATTGGGCTTTTTTGAGTCACAGCCCATGGCAACTAGTGAAGTTGCTGATTTACATTTTGCATATCAAACCAATGATGATAATGGGTTAGAGATTATTTTTTCATTCTGTGCTACGGCTGGCTGGATACAAACGGTCATCTCGTTTAATGGGAAAGAAGTGTCTAAGTACCTTTCCGAAAATGTTAGCGAGATAAAGCTGCAAAAGGATGCTACAGGCGAATATCTATACTCTGAAATTATTACCGATGAGTTAATTACGAAAGTCGTAATACGTGTAAGGCCATATATATCAGTAAGTAGTAGCTCTTTAGTTAGATAAAAAGATCCCGGTCAACTGGCCGGGATCTTCGCTTCTACGCTATAAATCCCCCATCGTCCCGCCGCTGCAACCGGATCACACCGGGTCCGGCGGTGATCTTCAGAGGTTTCGGGTTGGTGATGCCGTATTCGGTGAGCCAGTTATCGTCGATGATCAGATTGCCGTTCTAAAGGGCATGCAGAAGGCACGACCAAGGCTGCGGTGTCGGGCGGTAGCGTGGTTATTCGCGATCGGGCCAACCAGCAGCAAGATGTGAATGCGTTGAGCCGGGATACGGATAACGCCAATGGCAGTATCGGGGCGATCTTCGACAAGGAGAAAGAGCAGAACCGGCTGAAGCAGGCGCAGCTGATCGGCGAAATCGCCGGGCAAACGATGGATATTGTCCGCACCCAGGGTGATATCAATGGCTTGCAGAAGGCAAAGGACAAGCATCCGGGGCTGGATGCGAAAGCGTTGCGTAAAACGCCGGAATATCAGGCCGAGATGCAGAAATACGGCACCGGCAGCGATATGCAACGGGCCGCACAGGCGGTAACGGGCGCGCTGCAGGCGTTGGCGGGGAACAATCTGGCTGGAGCCTTGGCGAGCGGAGCGGCACCGTATCTGGCGAAAGAAATCAAGGCGCGGGTCGGTGAAAATAACGTGGCAGCGAACGCAATGGCGCATGCGTTATTGGGGGCGATAACTGCGCAACTGAACAACCAGTCTGCGGTAGCCGGTGCGGTGGGTGCGGGCGGTGGCGAGCTGGCCGCGCGGGTGATAGTAGAGATCAGGTTCCCGGGCCGTGACATAAACAGTCTGTCAGAAGGCGAGAAGCAGGAGGTCAGTGCTTTGAGCCAACTGGCCGCAGGACTGGCAGGGGGGATAGCTTCAGACAGTACGGCAGGGGCGGTAGCGGCTTCGCAGGCCGGTAAGAATGCGGTAGAGAATAACTTGCTGGGTGGTAACGAAGAGACCCAAACCAAGTTCGTGCAACAGCACGGCAAGAATATCGCGTCTTGCAGCACTGACCCAAGCTCAGCGTCCTGCCAGAAAGGGCTGGCGATGAACGATGCGCTGATGGTGGCGCTTCCGGCGGGTCTTGGTGGTGGTTTACTGGCAGCGGCCACGCCTGAAATAGCAGCGGCAGCGAAAGCAGCGATACAGGCTTGTGCGGGTAATGTGGTGCTGTGCCTGAATAATGCCGGTATCCAGATGTCGGAAGCTATCGTACCGGGCGGTGTTGGCGCTGGCGGTGCGGTAGGTATTGGTAAGACAGCGGCAGAGGCTACGGCTGCGAAAGCTGAAGCTGTGGCGGCTAATGCGGTTAAGAATGTGACAGGAACCGTTTTTGATTCAATTAAAGCTACTCAGCCAGCTATACCTGGAACATCGATTCCTAAATCCTTTGAATTAACGGTTAATGGACAAACTATCTGGGTAAATCCGAATGCTACCAAGCATATGGGCGAGTACCTAACTCGAAATGGGTTGTCTCATAGTACAAGTGAAGGAAGCCAAGCCATGTTGACTAGTCTTCAAGGTGCTGTTAAAGATGCATCCTCTCAGGGGATAAAGTTTAATGAAATGATGCAGGTTGGGCGTTGGGAGCTGGTATTTAGTCAACGACCTACTGACCCTTATCCAGTATTAAAACATGCGTTGTATAAATAATGAATTTAATCATTGATACTGTAGTTAAAGGGCATGATAACGTCACCATTAATATTGATGGTGACGTTCCCCTTGATATTAAGTTAGTTGATTCAAAAGGTAATTCGCCTCTTTACTGGCGAATTGGTGATGGGTGTAAAAGCTTGCTTGAGTTGGCTGTGTTACCGAAAAATGGTTTTTTATCTGCGATTACGTTAGTGATGATGGATATTAACTCTATCCATAAAGTGGAGAGTATTCAGGTTGAGTTATTATGTGAGGAGGCAGGGCTGCCGATTGTTAACTTAGATTTATGGGAGGATTCGGCGAGCAACAGTTTTTCACAGCGTTTTATCGATAATTTCAACTGTGATATGCAGGTATATATATCAGAAGATGCTATTTTAATTGAAATAAGTGAAAATAATAATAAAACCAATTGGATACGATGTGGTAATAATTTTTACTTAGGTTTAAATGAAGAAAGAAACATTACACATTTATTTTTAAATGGGTTGTCGCAAGTAGATATATCCAATTTTACTGAGTCTATCTATTAAATAAACCCCAGCTATTGGCTGGGGTAGTTGCTTCTATTAAGCCCTAAAAACTTCGTCCTTCCGCCGCTGCAACCGAATAACACCGGGTGCGGCGGTGATCTTCAGAGGTTTCGGGTTGGTGATGCCGTACTCGGAGAGCCAGTTATCGTCGATAATCAGATTGCCGTTCTAAAAGGCATGCAGAAGGCACGACCAAGGCTGCGGTGTCGGGCGGTAGCGTGGTTATTCG
>RCUM01000541.1_pt1 | contig 21387 bp, 18 predicted proteins | sample 2166141 | NCBI WGS metagenome assembly RCUM01 (sample SAMN09932756, study PRJNA488358) | compost metagenome | isolation source: compost soil in crotonic acid-enriched | place: Germany: Experimental Botanical Garden
AGTCGCACCACAACGTGGGCGGCCTGCCGAAAGAGATGAAGCTGGGCCTGGTCGAACCGCTGAAAGAGCTGTTCAAAGACGAAGTGCGCAAAATTGGCCTGGAACTGGGCCTGCCGTACGACATGCTGTTCCGCCACCCGTTCCCGGGGCCAGGTCTGGGTGTGCGCGTGCTGGGCGAAGTGAAGAAAGAGTATTGCGACCTGCTGCGCCGCGCCGATGCCATCTTCATTGAAGAACTGCACAAGGCCGATCTGTACAACAAGGTCAGCCAGGCATTCACCGTGTTCCTGCCGGTACGTTCCGTTGGCGTGATGGGCGATGGCCGTAAATACGACTGGGTTGTTTCACTGCGCGCAGTGGAAACCATCGACTTTATGACCGCGCATTGGGCGCACCTGCCGTACGATTTCCTCGGCCGCGTATCCAACCGCATCATCAACGAAGTGAACGGTATTTCCCGCGTAGTTTATGACATCAGCGGCAAGCCACCGGCTACCATTGAGTGGGAATGATTTAGTGGCCGGTCTAGGCCGGCACTAAATAACAGCCATCACATCTAATCCCGCGTAACTGCGGGATTTTTTATGAAGTAAAAGAATTTTATGGAATTACCTGGCGTAGGTTCACAACGCATCTAAACCACAGTACTTTATATCTTTGCATCAGTGACTGGTTTGAAGGAGATTCGATGACGACATTGCCAACACGAATACCGTTACCTGAAGAGCTTTACGCGTCATTAAGGCCGCTGAGATTAGACGATGTTGATGCGTGGTCGGCGTATTTGAGTAAACCTGGCGTGATTGAACATACCAGTTGGGGGGATGTCGGCCCAACCAACCTCGAAAGGCTGATTGCTGACTATGCCGAAGGCAAAGGCTCGCTTCGTTGGGCCATTGTGGATCAGAGTGACGGTTTGCTCGGTACGGTTGGGTTGAACGAAATATCCCGCGATCATGGCCGGGCGGAAATTGCCTATGATCTTGACCCAAGCCACTGTGGCCGGGGCTTGGCGACTGAGGCGGCGAGTGCCGTTATTCATTGGGCGCACACCGTTCTGGGCCTTCAGCGTGTTCAGGCTACGGTTCTTGATAGCAATATATTGTCGATTGCCGTCCTGGAGCGAGTGGGCATGCAGCGCGAAGGTTTAATCAGGCAATACCGCCGCGTGCGCGGACAGGCCAGAGATTATTGGATGTACGCGGCCATTAATCGCGCAGGGAATTGAGGTTGCCAACCTCAATTTCCATCCTGTTGGCTTTGCTCATCATATTTTCTCTGGCAGTCCTGAATCGTCTCCATATTCCCCAGCGTCCAATTGAACAGGATTGCAAACGGCTCCTGTAACGATTGGCCGAGTGAGGTCAGTGAATACTCGACGCCCAGTACCCGCCCATCCAGAACCCTGCGTTTCACCATGCCGTTGCGCTCAAGTTTACGCAGTGTCTGAGTCAGTACGCGCTGAGTGACGCCGTCAAGGCGGCGCTTAATCGCGTTGAAACGCCGTGGCTCGCGAAGCACTTCCAGCACCATCATCGACCATTTATCTGCGATCTGGTCGAGAATGATTCGGCTGGGGTAGTCGGCCCGGTAGATAGGATCTGTCTCGTTCATAGGTATCCTCCAGCATCCCTGGGATGTTTAAAGTGCGTAATTGACCCTAGGTATGCAAAGTATACCATGCGGTGAACAGCACCCAAACCCGGTGCCACTTTCTTCCCCACCACCCAGGATATTGACATGACAGATACAGATTTCGGCAGGCTGAGTATTTCCCATGACCATGGTGTATCGACGATCACGATCGACAATCCTCCGGTCAACGTGCTTGATGTGTCTTTGATGTCGGAGATCAGCCGCTTTCTTGTTGCTGTTCGTGACGATCAGGACACGCGAGTGTTGGTATTCCAGAGCGCAAATCCCGAGTTTTTTATTGCTCATGTCGACATGACCTTAATCGATGAGCCGCACGCTTTCGATGAGCTTGCACGCCATGCTCCAGAAGGCCTTAATCCGTTCCAGGCGTTCGGCGAGCTTCTGCGGGAGCAGCCGCAGGTCACGATCGTCAAGCTTGCCGGGCTGGCACGCGGCGGTGGTGCCGAGTTTGTTGCGGCGGCCGACATGGCGTTTGCCGCCGAGGGACTGGCGGGGCTTGCCCAGTGTGAGGCCTTGATGGGTATCACGCCCGGCGGTGGCGCTACCCAGTATCTGACCAGCCGGATGACGCGCGGTCGTGCGCTTGAAGTGATCCTGGGTGCCGAACTGATCGACGCCGCTACGGCGGAACGTTACGGATGGATCAATCGTGCACTGCCTGCTGCCGAACTCGATGATTTCGTCGATCGGTTGGCTCGCAACATTGCGGCATTGCCCGAGGGCGTTATTGCGGCTGCCAAACAGGCGATGCCTGCACCAGATCTGCGGGAAGGCTTTTATCGTGAGCACGATGCCTGGGCAGGGCTGTTCGCGCGGCCCGCAGCAGAAAAACTCATTCGGGGCGGATTGAAGGCAGGTGCTCAGACCCGGATTGGCGAGCGCAACCTTGAGGGCCTGCTGCGCGGCCTTGAGATCTAAAGGATGCCACTCCTGAAATCGGACCCATGCGGAAACGAAATTCCGGCATGGTTTCACCGGTATAAAGCCTACCGGCTAACTGGAGGCTGCCCATTGCGACAGCAATGCATAGAGTTTCGCGGGTTCCAGCGGTTTTCGCAGTACCAGATAACCTTCCTGCTCGGCCTCTTGCAAAGTGGGTGAGTTAAATTCCCCGCTGACCATGGCACCGCTGGTATTCGGCAGGCGTTCAAACAGCGCTTTCAATATATCGAACCCGCTCTCGCCAGAGCGGAGTCGTTGATCGCACAGCACGGCAAAAGGGCTGAAGCCTTCATCGATAATCGCAAATGCCTCCTCTGCACAGGCCGCACAGCGTACGGTGAGGCCCCAGGTGCTCATCAAACTCGACCAGGCGGAAGTCACGAGTGGGTCATCGTCCACCACCAGGCAGGAACCGTACAGCGGCGCATAGCGGATGGGAGTGAGGCTATTTGAGTAACTGTTTGCGCTTTCTGGTAGCTCGCATTCGCCGTTGTAAAGGGCAAAGCGCATCCAGAAACGGGAACCCTTGCCTTCAACGGATTGCATGCCGTATTTCACCTTCATCAGTTTGGCGCAGCGTGCCACTACCGCCAGCCCTAATCCGTGGCCGGCACTATCGATTTTCCACGCCAGCTCAGGGCGATAATAGGGGGAAAAAACTTTGCCTTTCTCTTCGTCGGCGATGCCAACGCCGGTATCCCAAACTTCAATTAAGCATTCCGCTCCCTGAGGGCGGATGGCTATCAGCACGCCTCCTTTTTGCGTATAACGCAGTGCATTTTGTATCAGGTTAATCAGTGATTGCCTGATGAGTAGCTGATCGCCCATCACATAGATTCGGCGCTTGGGCCGCCATGCCCGTAATGATAATGCCCGGCTGTTCGCCTCTTCGCGAAACAGGGTCATCACCGAGTCGAGCAGCATTCCAATGTCCACATGGGTCGTTGCCGTGCTGACGTTGCCGGATTCAATCTTGCTGAGATCGAGTAAGGAATTAAACATAAGATGCACGGATCTTACGCTTTGCTGCAGATCCAATAGCTGAGGGATGAGCGTGACATCGCGGTTTTTATGGATAATGGCTTCGATCAAAAAACCCATGGCGTGCACCGGTTGACGCAAATCATGACTGGCGGTAGTAAGAAATTGGTTTTTATCCAATAACGCCTGCTCTGCTTCCTCTTTGGCCTGCCTGAATTGCTCCGCAAGACGGGAGCTTTCCTCTTCGAGACGGGCTTGCTGGATAAAGAATTTATGGGAGCTTAATGCGTGGCGGTAGATGGCGAACCCATAAAGCAGGTTAAGCATCAGCACAATAAGCATGACATCGTTTAATCGCCAGATGATGCCAATATTCAGTATGCTCCAGCAGGAAAAGAAAAACAGGGTAAAGGTGCTAATGACTGGCGTTAAATGTGTTGCGTTGGCCGCAACGATAGCCGCGATACTGATGTTCAATAATAAGAAAAAATCAAAGTTGTTTATTTGTGGTGTGATTATATATAACGAAGAAATACCCAGCCCATGAACGAAGGCAACTTTATTGATATGGGGTAACCAGCGGCGAAGAATAACGTCCGCATCTTTTTTTATTGTTTCTCTCTTATAGCTGCGATGCCATAACCTGATGGCGACGGCGCAGAACAAATATAAGACTATCCAGAGGCTAATCGGCCATAGGTTTTCACCCAGTAAATAAATCCAAATAGCGAAAGGAATACCAACAAAGGGCACTGCGCTGAAGCTAAATACCAGGCGTATAAATGTATTGTCCAGCAGACGGATTTGCGCACGGGGAGAAATACCATCATCTTGTAAAGATTGAAGTAACTTCATTGTAATGGCCCCGATCTGCCGTGGAGCAGGGTGATCGCCTCTACCCGACTATTCACCCCTATCTTTTTCAGAATATTACTGATGTGCTCTTTAACTGTTGGCTCTGAAATTGAAAGTTGCGAGGCTATTCTTTTATTAGGAAAACCACGCAACATCATGGCAAGCACTTCAACCTGTCGCGGCGTTAGATTTAAATGTTGCAAATGGTTTTGGACTGGTGTTACACCCGTCGCATTATCCTGAGGAAACCATAGTCGATTGTCTGTGAGTGTGGCTACGGCTTTGGCGAATAATTCAGGAGATTCATTTTTAAGCACGAAACCGTGACCACCGGCCTCTCGAACCTTTTGCCATATTTCATTGTTGTCGTCGCCACTCACCACTAATAAGCGAATTTGTGAATAACGTTCATTCATCTCTTTGAGGAATTTAAGCGCCGTGCCATTGGATAGCCAAAAATCTATAACCATTAAACGAGGAGGGCCATTTAGCATAATGTGGCGATAGCAATGATCTTCGTTGGTCGCCATGTGGACATGTTTAAATCGACAATGCGTATTAAGAAAATTGGCGATGCCACTTGCCACCAAAGGATGGTCATCAACGACCAGTGCATACTCCTGTCCCAAAGCTAGCTCCTTCGTATAAACGTATCGGATGGTTCCGGTAATCTCTTATTATCCACCCTCCCTACTTTAGGAGGGTTTTTTCGTTTAGGAAAGAGAAATATATTATGCGGGGATTTGGATAAGATAAAACATAGAGCCATTCAGCGTTTGGATCTGTTTGGTTGAAAAGGATAATTTATGAAGAAACCATTTATCGCTCTGGCCGTTACTTTACTGGTCGCCGGTTGTTCAACGTTGAAAACCGATCAGGCAATACCTTTGCTGCAGGCGGAAACGGCTAAAATGCTGGGTCTGGGCTCATCAGACGAAATTACCGTGACCAATGTTAACGGCGCCCAGCCCGACGCACTCGGTGGACAAAAACTCACTTACCGCGCCACCACTGAAAAAGGGCGAATTTTCGACTGCTCTTCGATGATGATGCCAGGGTTTTTAGGATCTGCGCCATCGCTGACCGCCCCGAGTTGTACCCCGGTTGTCACGCATAAATAATCTCCTGTGGGCGTGAGCCGAGGGGAAAATCAGTATTGACCCGCAAGCCCAATAAGTTTGGCATCGAGGCGTTAGTGCTGGGGGGCAATAAGCTTGCGTCTCGATGGCAATCAGTTTGTGTTTGCGGCATTACGCACTCTACACCCTCTAATACATTGAATTTTTCATATAAATAATAATTTTGATGGCTCTAAGTTAATTAGGCCGGAGAGAAAACATGAAAGATAAAATATCGCATCATTTAGCGGTAAGAAAACCGCTTTCCAAAATTTACCTCGCACTTTTCTCCGCGCCATTGCTATTGATGGGGTCTGCCGATATGGCTCGGGCCGACGATGTTATATTCGATGGTGAATCCAAAGTGACAGAACCCTTAGCCTACAGCGGGAATGTTTACGTCGGTCGCAATCAAAGTGGAAACCTGTTGATAGATAATGGCCAGGTCGGCGGCTATAACATCAATATCGGCACCCGCTCAGACGGCAAAATTTATGAAAGCCTGGTCACGGTCAGAGGACCTAATGCGGTATTGAGTGCCGTAAACGATCAAAATGTTCTGCGTGGCAGTTTAAATCTCGGCCAGGGGACATTGCGGGTTGAAGATGGCGGGCTGGCCAGTGCGAAAGAAATTATCGTCGGCACTACCGGGGGTTACGACAGCCATTTGAATGTCATAGGTGCCGGTTCCAGGGTTACCAGCGACAGGCTTGGCATCGGCTTTGGACAGGGCGCGCGTTCCACCCTGCTGATTGAAGATGGCGGGGTGGTGACAACCACGGCCGCCGCCAGAATAGACAGCGGATTCAAGCCTGATGAGGCCGACAAGCTGAACCCCAAAGCCACGGTGACGGGTAAAAACTCGCAGTGGAACATCAGCCAAACGCTCACGGCCAACGGCGATGTGGACGTGCTCAATGGCGGCGTGGTTAACGTCGGCAGCGCGGAAATTGCCGGCGTTTCCGGCTCGCGCAAAACTGCCGAGCTTTATATTGCTGGTGAAGGCTCGCGCTTTACCAGTGCCGGCAGCGTCAACGTGGGAGATTATGGCAACGGTGTGCTGTCGGTGGTGGACGGCGGAACATTCTCCGCCGGGGCTAACGAGCTGCGGTTGGGCGATACCGGTTCCGGTTCGAACAGGGGCGCGCTAATCATCGGCAGCCGCGGCAATATGGATACCGGCACCGGCCTGACCGAACCCACGCTCGGTGCGGCGGGCGGCGCGGGTACCCTTGATGCCCAAACGGTGGTCAATCTGCGCGGTGGGTTATTCGGTAGCTATGTGTACTTTAACCATACCTCCGACAACTATGATTTCCGCAATAAGATGGTTGGCGAAGGTGAGGTGATCAACACCGCCGGGCAGACGACGCTGAGCGGGGATCTTACCCAGCTTAAGGCGAACGTAACCGCCCGTGGCGGTAAAATCATCATTAACAGCGATATCAATACGCAGCCAGAAGACAGTCCTTTCGACGTGCAGACCCTGAGTGCCGAGAATGGCGGTACGTTGATTCTTAATGCGACAGCCGGCTCTGACGTCAGCAATGGTCTGGGTTACAGCAGTGCTGCGTCAATCAAATCCGGCGGCACGCTGGGCGGCAATGGCACTTTAGGTCAGACAGAAATTCAGTCCGGTGGTCACATTTCCCCTGGCGACGGGAATATTGGCACTCTGACGCTGAAACGCTATCTGAACTTCATTGGTGAATCTTTCTACGACGTTGATATCGCCGGTGATGGCAGTAGTGACAAACTGCTGGTTACGGGGAAAACCACTATCAGCGATCAAGCGAAGGTGCAGGTGACTGCGCTGGACCCGCAAACCAGCTATCAGACCGGCCAAAGCTATCGTATTTTAACCTCGGAAGGGGGAATTGACGGGCAGTTCGCCGAAGCGGTCTCAAAATCTGCGTTCCTGGATGTTGCGCTCAAACACGAGGCTAACGCCGTGGATTTGACGATTGCGCAGAAAGGCGGCGGTGAAAATCCGGGTGGTGAGAACCCAGGCGGCGAGAACCCAGGCGGTGAAAATCCGGGAGGCGAAAACCCTGGCGGCGAGAATCCGGGGGGTGAAAACCCAGGCGGTGAGGGGCCGGGAGAAGGCAGCGGCAAGCCAGGTATTTTCCAGACGGTGGCACAAACCGACAACCAATGGAATACCGCGGGTGCGCTCTCGACTCTGGCGCAAGGTGGCCCTTCATTGGCCCTGTACAACTCACTGTTGTTATTGAGTGCACCCGAAGCTCGTGAGGCATTCAATCAACTTTCTGGTGAGGTCTATCCCTCCATGCAATCTAACCTGATTGCCGGCAGCACCATGCTGTTCAATGTGCTCAATCAGCGCATGTTGCGCGCTTTTGATAACGATACGTTGCCCGTTCCGCCATTGGCGATGACGCTGGTTCAACCGGCGCAGGCCGAAAACAGTGGCGTATGGGGGCAGACGTTTGGCTCATGGGCAAGAAACAGCGGTAACGACAACGTCGGAAAACTCGATGGCAACACCAGCGGCTTCCTGCTGGGGGCAGACCATAAATTAGCGGATAGCAGTGTTCGCGTTGGTGGATATTTTGGTTATAGCCGCGGTGATTATGATGTCGATAGCCGCAGCTCCAAGTCCGACAGCGATAATTATCACCTCGGTCTGTATGCCGCAGGGCAGCAAGGCGCCTTCTCGTTACGTGGCGCGTTGGGTTACACCTGGCACCGGCTGGAAAATGAGCGCAACGTTAACTTCGGTAATTACTCGGATCGGCTTAAGGCAGACTATGATGCCGACTCACTGCTGGCGTTCACCGAAGCGGGCTACCGTTTTGGGCAGTCGGACGCGAACCTTGAGCCCTTCGTCAATCTGAGCTACATCCGTCTGCATACGGATAACTTCGAGGAAAGTGGCGGTGCCGCAGCGCTTAGCGTGCGTAATGAAACGATGAATACCTTCTATTCCACGTTGGGCGTGCGCGGTACGGTTGAACTGCCGCAGAACGTCAGTCTTTACGGCTCACTGGGTTGGCAGCATGCCTACGGCGATAAAACCACCTCTTCGCGTATGGCCTTTGCAGGCAGCGATGCGTTTACCACGCAGGGCACCGCGGTTGATGACAACCTGATGGTGGCGGACGTCGGGGTGAGCGTGAAGCTGTCGCGATCCACTAGCCTGGATCTCGGCTATCAGGGGCAATACGGTTCTGATACCCAGGTTAATGCCGTTAATGCCAACATCCGATGGTCATTCTGATTTCTTGATAAATTCGGTTTTGTTATAACGGGGTATCGTTGGGTAACAGATTATCGTTGCCTGGCGGTATCTCGTCTCTCTGTGGCAGGTCTGGGTCCTCAGACGAAGAGTGCTCAAGCAGCTTAAATAACTCGGTTCGTTCATCCTCGCTCAAGTCCCGCCATTCGCCCAGTGCTAACCCTTCCAGACTGATGTTCATAATGCGCACGCGCTCAAGTTTGGTGACTTGATAGCCAAAGTATTTACACATACGGCGGATTTGGCGGTTAAGCCCCTGCACCAGCGTAATGCGAAACACCTGCGGAGCTTCTTGCTCCACCTGGCATTTATGGGTCACTTTGCCCAATATCGGCACGCCCGCTCCCATGCCCTGAATAAACTCATCGGTCAGCGGTTTGTCGACGGTGACCAGGTACTCTTTTTGGTGATTGTTGCCGGCGCGCAGGATCTTATTGACCAGTTCACCGCGGTTGGTCAGAAAAATCAGCCCCTGAGAGTCTTTATCCAGGCGGCCAACGGGGAAGGTGCGCTGGCTGTGGTTAACGAAATCACCGATGTTGTTCGGCACGTGTTTGCCCATACTGGTGATGATGCCCACAGGCTTATTCAGCGCGATCAGCACCAAATCTGCATCATTACGCGGCTCTATCTGTTGCCCGTTAACACTCACAACATCCCCAATAAATACCGGCGCACCCACCTCGGCCAGGTTATCGTTGATAAAAACTTTACCCAGTTTGATATAGCGATCGGCCTGACGGCGGGAACAGATACCGCTGTCGCTAATGTATTTATTCAGGCGAATGGATGATTGAGTTGGCATGGTGTCCCCGTAAAACGCGGACTATACATTACCCGGGGGGCATTGCGAAGATTGCTTAAAATTGCACATCGTCAAAGGCCTGTTTTTCATGGCAGTATAGTGCTCCAAATAACGGGCGCTCTGCCATTAAACGAGGCTGACTCATTGAATAAAATAGCACTTTCGTTCTCACTGACCCTGCTGCTTGCCGCATCCGTGATGCCTGCACAGGCGAAGCAAAACTCATCCCTCAAGTCACCGGCATCAGGCGTGTTGTGCGACCGTTATGTCTGTGCGAATGGTACCGATGGCATTTCCCGCCCATTGACCGAAAAGTATCTCGGCAAGAAAGTCGCCAGCAAACTGTCTTCGCAAGGTGAGTTCGACCCGACCGAATTCACCTTTGCCAACGGCATTTTCTGCGATGTCAAAGAGCGACTGTGCCGCGAGGATCGCTACTACGGCGAAGGCGGTAAACGCACCGGCGCCGTTTCCAGGAAATACACCGAGCTGCTTTTCGGCCACTAATAGCCCAGCATGCACCCGTCCAAGGATCCGTCAGGCCCCGTCGACCTTCACCACCAAAGTATTCAGCGGCGTAAGAACTTGCCCGGTGCTGCCGGTCGGCGTCATACGCGGGATCGGTTGGCGGGTGTCGCTTTCTACCAGCGTTGATCTTGCCTCTTGTGCGTCAAACAGATAATCCTCCCCCCACTGGCGCAGGCCGACGATAACCGGGAACAGGGCGCGCCCCTTGTCGGTGAGAATATATTCCTGATAGGCACTGCCGTCCGAAGCGGGGGCAATCTCCAAAATGCCGTGCGCCACCAGGGTACGTAGCCGGGTGGAGAGGATATTCTTCGCCATCCCCAGTCCCTTTTGAAACTCACTGAAGCGGCGCGCGCCGTCGAAGGCATCGCGCACAATCAGCAGCGACCACCAGTCACCAATCACATCCAGCGTACGTGCCACCGGGCACTGTGCATCTTCCAGACTTTTACGTTTCATGGCATTCCGTTCCTGTAGCGATATCTGGTTGCATTATAAAACCTCCGTGCGTAAAGTTCATTGGGTTTAATAATGCAACCACTTTGGAGCGAACGATGAGTGATAAAACGCTGGATCCGATTTGTGCCGCGCAGGGCGGAGCGCTGAGTCGCCTGCCTGCGTCGTTGGTGTTATTGCTGGCGGGAGCCAGTGCCTTTAGCGTGGCGAATGTGTATTACGCTCAACCTTTATTGGACGCTATTGCTCAGGATTTTCATATCAGCCTGGCGTCGGTGGGCATGGTGATCACCGTCACTCAGTTAGGCTGCGCATTGGCATTGTTGCTGGTGGTGCCGTTGGGCGATCGGGTTAATCGTCACCGGCTGCTGGCGGTTCAGCAACTGCTGCTGATTACCGCACTTTGTGTGGTCGGTTGGGCGAACAGCAGCCTGCTATTACTGGTCGGCATGCTGCTGGTGGGGTTACTGGGTACCGCCATGACCCAGGGATTGGTCGCCTTCGCCGCCACGTTGGCAGCGCCGCATGAGCGGGGACGAGTAGTGGGTGCCGCGCAAGGCGGGGTAGTTCTCGGGTTGTTATTGGCGCGCACGCTTTCCGGCGCAATGGCGGATATCGGCGGCTGGCGCGCGGTTTACTTTTTCTCTGCGGCGGTAACCCTGCTCCTGTTGCCGGTGCTTGCGCGTCTGTTGCCCGTTCCCCACACAGCGCCTTCAACACTCAGTTATCCGGCGCTGTTGCGATCAATGCTGACGTTGCTGTGGCGCGATCGCACGCTACAGATCCGCGGCATGCTGGCGCTGCTGATGTTTGCGGCATTCAGCATTTTCTGGAGTGCCCTGGTTCTGCCACTCAGTCAGGAACCGTTTAATTTTTCACATTCGGTGATTGGTGCCTTTGGTCTGGTGGGGGCGGTGGGTGCGCTGGCGGCGGTACGTGCCGGACATCTGGCCGATCGCGGTCTGGGGCAGTTGGCAACCGGTATCTGTCTGTTGCTGTTGGTGCTGGCCTGGTTGCCGCTCGGCTTGCTGAGTTACGGGCTGGGATGGCTGGTTATGGGCATTGTGCTGCTCGATCTGGCCGGACAGGCCATTCACGTGTTGAACCAGAGTCTGATTTTCAGCGCTCATCCGCAGGCTCATAGCCGGTTAGTCGGCTGCTACATGCTGTTCTACGCGGTGGGTAGCGGGCTGGGTGCCTTTGCCAGTACCCACGTATTCGCTCTGGCGGGCTGGTACGGCGTGTGTTGGCTGGGGGCGAGCGTCAGCCTGGCGGCCTTGTTGTTCTGGGGGCTGACGCTGCGTGCCATGCCAGCCTCAAATGCGGCGCATTAGCGGCATCCTTTCGGTTCTGGGACAGGAGTCACATATAAAATTCAGTACCCCCATTGTTTGTCATAATTCACCGCGATACTGTTATGCAATCTGGTTTAAACCAATAAAGTGAGCTATGGAAAACAACTCTACCGTTGAACTGGCCAAGCAAAGGCTTAATGACTGGCTGAGTCAGGGCGCAATAGCCCCCGGCGACAAGCTTCCTTCGGAGCGAGAGCTGGGGGAATTGCTGAACATTAAACGCATGACGCTGCGTCAGGCGCTGCTGTTCCTGGAAAGTGAGTCGAGGATATTCCGTAAGGATCGTCGGGGTTGGTTTGCAGCATTGCCACGCTTTAACTACAACCCCAATTCGTCTACCAGCTTCAAACAGGCGGCCATTGAGCAGGGTCGTTCTCCCTCCTGGGGTTATATGACCAAGGAGCGGGTTTTGACGGCACCGGCGGCCATTTGCGATTTACTGCAGCTTAGTGAAGGGGCGGAGATCTACAAAATCTGTGGCTGGGGAGCGCTGGATAATCACATCGTGTTTTATCACGAAACCTTTATCAGTCCGCGGGTGGCACCCGACTTCATCGAACGCCTGGGTGAGAACTCGTTTGCCGATGTATGGGAAAACGCCTACGGAACCGCGACTCGCACCCATCATTTGGCTTTTAAACCGACCCGATTGTCCGGTGATGCCTGCAAGGTGATGGGCGGCAACGCCAGCACGCCGTCGATTCTGGTAGAGAAGCATCGTGCCGATGCCCAGCGCCGTATCGTGCAGGTGGATATCGAATACTGGCGTTTCGAGTCGGTGGATTTTTTCATTAACTTATAGGTGAACACCATGGATCGCTTAACGGCGGAGAAAGTTCTTCTGCGGGCGCAGAATTTGCCGCTTTATCTGCATGCCTACGCCTTTCATCTCAATATGCGCATGGAGAAAATCCTGCCTGAGGATCTGCTGACCATTGCTCATCAGCAGCAACTGCGCGGCGTGAAAGTGCATGTATTGGATGGGGAAAGTCAGGCGCTTTGCCACGCCGATGATGCCCGCCTTCGCAACTTTGGTGAGCAGGCACAGCGCTATGGGTTGGATATCCATATCGAAACCAGCGCTTCCGACTCGCAGACCATCGATCAGGCGGTGAACATTGCCCTTAAATCCGGTGCCAGTTCAGTACGCTTCTATCCGCGCTATCAGGGGGCATTGCAGCAAGTGTTGGCGCGCATTGCCGAAGATATTCAGTACATCAAGCAGCGTTATCAGCACAGCGGTCTGAGCTTTACTTTGGAGCAGCACGAGGATCTTAAAAGTCATGAACTGGTTAGCCTGGTTCGGGCGGCAGATTTCCCGCAGCTTTCCCTGTTATTTGATTTCGCCAACATGATCAACGCCAATGAAGAGCCGCTGACGGCATTGGCGGTAATGGCTGAAGATATCACCCAGGTGCATATCAAGGACGCACTGATCGTGCGTGAAGATCAGGGAATGGGGCACCGGGCCTGTATTTCCGGGCAGGGGGATTTGCCCTTCCGGGAATTGTTGCTGGGGCTAATTTGCCTGGGTGAAGAGCGGCCGCAGGTTACCGCTTATGGGCTGGAAGAAGAGGTGGATTATTACGCGCCGCCATTTCGTTTTAACGGAGAGGGCGATAACCCGCATATTCCATGGCGGGAGATGAGTGAAACCGCGTTACCGGAACATGGGCTGGAGGAACGGCTTAAAAAAGAGGTTCAGGATGCATTAAATCAAATTCACCATGTTCGCACCATTACTGACAGTTTGATAAAGCAAGCCCGGGAGCTGCTAACCCCGGCATAATATAATAAATAAATTTATAAATAACACATTCTCAATGATGTGGAGAAACACTCGTCCCGTCACTGAGGTAACAACACCGCTTATTATCTAATGGCTGTGAGGGGATTATGCTGACTAAAAAAAGATGGGCACTATTTAGCTTGTTGGTCTTATGTGGCGGGACAATATATAAATTACCCTCCCTTAAGGATGCGTTTTATGTGCCGATGCAAGAATACTTTCACCTGAGTAACGGGGAAATTGGTAACGCCATGTCGGTCAACTCGATTGTTACCACCATTGGCTTCTTCTTGTCGATTTATTTCTCCGACCGTCTGCCGCGCCGCTTTACCATGTCGTTTTCACTGATCGCCACCGGCTTGCTTGGTATTTATCTGTCCAGCATGCCGGGCTACTGGGGCATTCTGTTTGTCTGGGCGTTGTTTGGGGTCACCTGTGACATGCTGAACTGGCCGGTGCTGCTCAAATCGGTGAGTATGCTGGGGGACAGTACTCAACAGGGGCGGCTGTTCGGCTTTTTCGAAACCGGACGCGGCGTGGTGGATACCGTTGTGGCGTTTTCTGCGTTAGCACTGTTTACCGCGTTTGGCAGCGGTTATCTTGGCTTCAAGGTTGGGATACTGTTTTATTCAGCGATCGCGATTATCGTAGGGATTATTATTCTGTTGGTAATGAAAGAAAGCCCGGAGGAAAAAACAGCCTCTAAGAGCGAAGCGCCGGCCGATAAAAAACCGGGGATGAGCAGCGTATTAAAAAATAAAACGGTTTGGCTGATTGCCTTCAGCGTTTTCTGTGTTTATGCCGTCTATTGCGGGCTGACGTTCTTTATTCCTTTCCTGAGCCATGTCTATGCCTTGCCGATTGCGCTGGTGGGTGCCTATGGGATTATTAATCAGTATTGCCTAAAAATGGTGGGTGGGCCGATTGGCGGTTTGATCGCGGATAAAGTATTAAAATCCCCGAGCAAGTATTTATTCTACACCTTTATTATCAGTGCCATTGCGCTGGCATTATTGATCCTGCTACCACATGAGCAAATGCCGGTGTATTTGGGCATGGCCTGTACGCTGGGATTTGGGGCGGTGGTCTTTACCCAACGCGCGGTGTTCTTCGCCCCGATCGGTGAGGCGGGGATTGATGAGGAACATACCGGTGCGGCGATGGCGTTGGGCAGCTTTATCGGCTATGCCCCGGCGATGTTTTGCTTCAGCCTGTACGGCCACATTCTCGATGCCTTCCCAGGGCTAACCGGCTACAAGATTGTCTTTGGCCTGATGGGCATGTTTGCCTGTGCCGGGATCATCGTGTCGGGGCTGCTGGTCAGAAATATCCGCGCACGCGGCAAATTGACCCCGGCGGTTTCTGCCGTCTGATTTGGGGACTATGGATGGGCACGGTACAGCACGCCGTGCCCTTACTGTTTGTGACTGCATAGGATAATCAGGCCTTTGTTTTTTATTTTCTTCTAAGGAATATAAGTTGATAAGTTTGTTATTTAAAGGGTTCCATTACTTTTTGCGTTTCTCATCAAATGTAAGTAATAACTTCACGTGTAGATGATATGAAACATGTAATGTAAATAGTTATCATGTATCGATGGATTAGGTAATTAATTGATAAGTACTGATGGTTTTTGGTATAGTTAGGCTAGGTTCTATTTATGTTGTTCTTTTTTTAGAATGTACGCTGATATGCATCCAATACCAGAACTTCGTCCTTTTGATTTGATTGGATAGTCATGAATAGCACCTACTTGTTGCTTAAGAGTGTTCATTTCTATTTTGTTAACTAGGAATAAAGCTGATGCTAAAGTTGATGGTTTTGTTCCTATAGCAGCAATAACGACATTTGTATATGCACTATATATTTTTTCTAGTTTTTTTAGTACTTCATAAGGATTATTTCCAGGATAAAGCATTAATTCTGTTTTAGGTTGTTCAAAATAACTTAGGTGTTTCCTTAAAGAGTTATTTTCCCAACCGGCTTGATAAGCTGGAACAGCAACAAAGGCAAATAGCTTACCGAATGTTGCGCCATCATCACTTTCAAGAATTTGACCTAGTCTAGAATTTTCAAATCCTAAAAAACTCAAAAGAATGTTGTTGCTCTTATTATTTTGTCTATTATTTATTGAGAAAATTGGTAATGCAGAAAAATTGCTCATTCCTTCACTTAAAAAATACTCCTCATCTTCTTCTAAAATAGATTCTTTACGTGTATAGGATGATGGTTCAATATATATTATGGTTATTTCGATATATTGCTTTACTTGGTTTAGTGCATATAGCGTGTATAGTATTTCTGGAAAGTCGAGTGAGGTGCTATCAATTATAACTTTTGAGTAACTTTTGAATGAACTGTCATTTATGAACTGAATTAAATTTTGTGTCTCACCATTAACAGATATGGTAAGTTCATCTTTATTAAATGATATTGAACAATGGTGTGGTATGTTAATTATGTCTATGACATGCTCAGTACGTTCATCGATAACCTTACCAAAAAAAAATACATCAAAGCTCTCATTATTGAAAATATTAAGGTTATCTATTTTTTTTATTCTATTAAGATTGATCATAATAATCCAAGCTGCTCCCCTGAGCTATCTTTTATTAATGATTCAGAGATGTTCTCATCGGAATTAATGCCCCAACGATCTTTATATGTCTTAATCATTTTCAGAAAGTCATCTTCCTCTCCATTAAATATGGCTTCAATTTCAATGGCTTTTAATTTTAGCTTTCTTTTCTTTCTATAACTGATCTTAAAGCAAGCAGAAAGAACAGGGTGAAGAATATAATCTTTTGTTTCAGTAGTATCTTCTGATTTCGTTTTTGTACTTTCTTCCTCAAAGAGTACTGACCAAACTAAAGCTTCATTTAATAGTTTTTGAGTTTTCTCAGAAAGTTGAGTTTTATCTGATAAGTCTAATGTAAAATGATTAATCTCTGGTTCGCTTTGGGATCGTCTATTTTGGCTATGAGAAAACAATATTCCTAGCCGTCGTGCAACTCTTTTGAGATGCATGCCATTAGCCCCTAAGTCAGAAATTTTTTCCAACTCAAGTGAACTAGTCATAAATGTAGCTTTTGCTTGCGTCTCTACAGATAGTGTTGATATCTCATTGCTATCCGTGATGAGCTGTTCAAACTCGGCTTTTAAAATAGACTGATGACATAATTCAAGAAAATGTCTTAAATTACCTTTTGACATAAGAACAAATTGTCTAAAACCTGCATACAGAGGGCAGTATTTTGATGAGGATTTACTATACAGATATAATATTGCTCCTACAAGGTTATTTGAAATCCAATTTTTATATTTTTCACTATTGCCGAGTTTATATTTATAAAATTCAATGATTACATTATCAGGATGATTGCTCTTTCTATTGAGAAGAACGCCATTGATTAATGATGCTTCAGGGTGTAAAGTATCAATGAAGTCTAAGGTGTTATATTTTTCTGATTTATGTGATTTTAATCCATCTTCAATGAGTGAAAATAATTTCCGCATCAATACAGAATCGTTAAGAATGTTTTTTGATATTTCTTGATGAGAAATTTCTGGTAAAAATTGAGTTGCAATACCTTTAATTGATTTTTTATAATTCTCATCATTTCTGTGCTCTAGTATTAACTCATCTGAATAATACTTTAAAAAATCATTTCCGACTATATCTTTCTTCTCAGCCAATCTTAAAGCTAGAACTTCTGCAGCTAATAACTCAAAATCTTGAGAAAATACACTCTCAAGGTCAAGTATCCTATAATCATTACGAGGTACTATTTTTTCCACTCCGATGGTTTCATGAGTTACTTCAGCATTTTTTTTATAAGCAGAACTAAATAGCAGAGGTGGAATACCATGTTTCATCCAAGTGTTGATTATTTTTTGTTGCGGCTGAGTAAGGTTTTCAAATTCATCAATATAAATATGATAGATACTATCATTCATTAAATCAGAACAACTAATTATAGCCTTTGTTAATATTCCTAAAGTGAGCTTTAGATCTAAATTTATCGGTGGAGTTTCTTCTTTTGGTAAATTTATCCATGAGCATAAATGGAAAAGTGATACTTGAAGTGCTTCTTCAGCATCCTTTAAAAGGACTGACTTATTATCATTTGATAGTAAGCCGTCAGAAATTACTTTTGGTAACTTCAGATTTTTTAATGAAGACTTTAGATCTTCATTTTTAATATTTGAAGCTATTATATTATTTATAAGACGAGAGAACTCAATTAGAATAGATAAGCACATAAAACTAATAAAAGCAGAGTTCCAACTTTTCCCTAACCATTTCTCGTTTAGTAACTGTGTGAAAGATGTATCAGGGCGCCAGTAGAGGCCAATCATATTCAATGATTTTATATCAATTGATGTTCTTTTTTTGCTAAAAATGGTCGGATGGCAGTGATACTTTAAAAACATTGTTTTACCTGAGCCTCTACCACCAATAATTACTGTTGCTTTAGTCCACTTATTTAAACTTACCTCTTTGTAGTTTATAGGTAGAACATATTTCCCCCAAACATCATCAGGCATCTCCTCTGCTCGATTCTTGGCGAAAATCGTAGAATAACTTGTGCTATTTGCATCCATAAATTACCTCGTAAAAAGTTCTGGCCAGGTATTACTGCTATACCATAATAAAGCTAAATTATTATTTGGGGTAGAGTCATAAAAACAGTACGTCAATGCCATATCACCATGACCAATTATATCTTTAATTTTTATTTTATTCGCTATACAAAACTTTCTGTAAAATTTTTCAATTTCTTCAATTGAAGATGTATTTTTTCCGTGCAAAAACCTATTTTCCGATGCGAAAAATGAATTTCTTTGGTCTAATATTTCTACTGGATGTATTACTATATTGTTGTATTTATTCTTAACTAAATCCATGCCGTCTTGGTGTGCTGCAAGAGGTATATATATTATTTTTAATGGTAGTTTGTTTAGTTCATATTTTTCAACAAAGGATGTGAATTGTTCAGATGTACCAAGCATGTCATCGAATAATATAATTGCTTTGATGTTTTTATCAACATTTTTAATATTGAGACTATCGACGCCAATGCTTTTGTGAAAATACTTTCTTTGCAAGGCTCGATAAATTACTGAGCCACTTTTTGCTGGAGCCCCATCAACTCCCTCAATAGTAGAAAACTTAAATGGAAGTTGTAGGCAGGACTTATGCTTTAATGTTGATTCCCATTCATCTAACGATGTTATTTCATAAATCTTTTCATTACTCAATACTTGAGGTAGTATTATTTGGAAAATGTTTGCGCCAAACGATTCAACTGCATTTTTACTTCTATAGATCAGTGTGTTTAATATTGCAGATGCGAGAAACATTTCTTCATCTGTTTTGAATTTTTTTACCCACGTAAGTAGATTTTCTTTTTCCACTCCGTCCCAGTATTTTAAGTCTATAAGTTTCACACATTTATCTATAATTCGACGATAAATATCTTCTATACCTTCAGGAATGACTATGCTCATTGTATGTCCTAAACAATTGGAAACATTTCTAGATCTTTTAGTGTTATGTGTTTTGCACCAACGCCTTTCGCAGTCGATTTTATCCAGTTAATTCCAAAGTCACTGTTCAAATTATTTATTATCTTAGATCTACTTTCTTCATTACTAACTCTAATTATTATAATGCAATCAGTTATCTCAAAATTCCCTGAAACTACGACACCTACTTTTCCAATAGAACGAGAGCCAACTCTAGGAATGACTATATCACCGGTACGCGCTATCCTTTCGTCTGATATAGTGGATTCGTTAAAGGAATAAAATTCATTATACTGATTTTTAAAATTAGTTGTGTGGATTGTGTGTCTGTTTTTTACTGATTGATTCTCAACTCTTCCGCGGACTAACTTTGTACCTAGATTTTTTAATGTACTCCCAGAAATTGATTTAGGTAAGTTATAAAAACTAAAATCACTTCTTTTCAAAAAGTTAGAGTTAGTAATGTAGATGTTTTTCCCTCTGAAACTCATGCTGGATAACTTTATTGATTTTTGAGGAGGGGATCTTTTTAAAATTAAAATATGGGTTTTAGCTTCTGTCCCTAAAAATGTACCAGCAGGAATTTCCCTTATATTTAATATTTCGAAATTTTCGCAAATAAACCCCCTTACTATAGAGAGTTTTTCATTAGTAAAAAAACCGTCAGGCAATATATATGCAAGAATTCCACCATCCTTCAACAGTCTTATGCCTTGAGATAAAAATACAACTTCAGACCTGATCTTATTCTGATTTTTGGTGATAAAGTTTTCATTGATAGTACTTCTGATATCATCTGTCAGGCTGATTAGTTTAAATGGCGGATTACCTATGACTAGATCAAATTTATCACATAACAATGATACTGAGTTAATTGTACTTTCTTTTGTGGAGTCCCCTTGAAATAATTTATATTTAGGATGGTTTAATTTTGTTTTTGTGATGTTTACGTGATCGATGTCTATACCGAATATTTTTGCTTTCTTATATTTAGCTTCAGCACTAGAAAGCAATGCACCTTCACCGGCACCTAGATCTATTATGTTTTCTAAGATGTTTTCTGCAGGGATTAATGAAACCAACTCCTTACCTAAATCGAAAGTGGTATAATATTGGGATAGTTCCTTCCTTGTAATAATTCCTTGAGACTTTGACAATTCTTTCTTCATAGTAGTGGTCACACCAACAGGTTTAGTGACTCAATAGAGTCGTGAAAAATAAGTGAGTGACTTTGTATCATTTTGATTTTAAATGGTTTTTTTCTGGATTTAGCAAGGCTACCGCACTAACTCCTACAAGGCAGGAGTTTTGGCGAGGGCAAAAAACCATTAAATTATAATATATATTCTATTGTACATCTATGTTAATTTTTAGTTACGTGCTCTTTTAAATTTTTCTCGCACTAGCGATGGGCGTTGGTTTCTAAAGTTATGTGATTATAAAAAGTCAACTGGTTTGCTTGGCTTAAATGAAAATGGTAAGTAGGGTGATTTTTTACTTAATCTATTTTTTATTATTGGGAAATATTAGTCGGTTTTTTATTTGTATGATAACAATGTGTTACTTGTCTTGTTTTGATTTTTTAATGAAATTTAAAATTAATGTTATTTAATGGTTTTTAGAGGTGGTGTTAATTCTGGTTTTTCTATAAGATATATTTAAAACGATTCGCATTGTCGTTATTTTAGTGTTATGTTATTTTTCTTAGGAGGTGAGGTTCCAGTTTAAATAATGTTTTTATCTTGGTGTCATTCAATTGTATCGTTGTTTTTTATGAAACATAAAGTATTAAAGTCCCCCAGCAAGTATTTATTCTACACCTTTATTATCAGCGCCATTACGCTGGCATTATTGATCCTGTTGCCACATGAGCAAATGCCGGTGTATTTGGGCATGGCCTGTACGCTGGGATTTGGTGCGGTGGTCTTTACCCAACGCGCGGTGTTCTTCGCCCCGATCGGTGAGGCGGGTATTGATGAGGAACATACCGGTGCGGCGATGGCGTTGGGCAGCTTTATCGGCTATGCCCCGGCGATGTTTTGCTTCAGCCTGTACGGCCACATTCTCGATGCCTTCCCAGGGCTAACCGGCTACAAGATTGTCTTTGGCCTGAT
>RCUM01000546.1_pt1 | contig 21190 bp, 22 predicted proteins | sample 2166141 | NCBI WGS metagenome assembly RCUM01 (sample SAMN09932756, study PRJNA488358) | compost metagenome | isolation source: compost soil in crotonic acid-enriched | place: Germany: Experimental Botanical Garden
GCTGAAGTGTTCCCTGACATGATCCAGCGTTCCGTTCCAGGCTATTCCAATATCATTTCCATGATTGGCATGCTGGCCGAGCGTTTCGTGCAGCCCGACAGTCGGGTTTACGACCTGGGATGTTCGCTGGGTGCAGCCACGCTGTCGATGCGGCGGAATATCAAGGTGGCGGGTTGCAACATCATCGCCGTCGACAACTCTCCGGCCATGGTCGAGCGCTGCCGCCGTCATATTGATGCCTTCCGCGCCGACACCCCGGTAGACGTTATCGAAGCCGATATCCTTGATATCAACATCGAAAACGCCTCGATGGTAGTCCTGAACTTTACCCTGCAATTCCTCGAACCCGCCGACCGCCTGCGCCTGCTGGAACAGGTTTACCGCGGTCTGCGCCCAGGCGGCGCACTGGTACTGTCGGAGAAGTTCAGCTTTGAAGATGCCGATGTCGGCGAATTGCTGTTCAACATGCATCACGATTTCAAACGTGCCAACGGTTACAGCGAGTTGGAAATCAGCCAGAAGCGCAGCATGCTGGAAAACGTCATGCTGACTGACTCCGTGGACGCCCACAAAGCCCGTCTGAAACAGGCCGGTTTTGAGCATGCGGAAGTCTGGTTCCAGTGTTTTAACTTCGGTTCACTGATCGCGTTGAAAGCGGGAGCCGCAGCATGATTGAGTTTGGCGATTTTTATCAACGCATCGCGAAAAGCAACCTCAGCCACTGGCTGGATACCCTGCCGGCACAGCTCAGCGCCTGGCAGCGCGAGTCGCTACACGGTAAATTCAAGCAGTGGTTTAATTCGGTTGAACATTTACCGGCACTGACCCCCACCCAGCTTGATTTGTTGCACGGCGTCCGTGCCGAGATGGAACCCCCTTTGTCGCCGGGCCAGTTGGAAGGCATTGAAAAGATGCTGCGCACCATGATGCCGTGGCGCAAAGGCCCGTTCTCACTGTATGGCATCAATATCGACACCGAATGGCATTCCGACTGGAAGTGGGATCGCGTATTACCGCACATTTCACCGCTGGCCGGTCGTACCATTCTTGACGTCGGCTGCGGCAGCGGTTATCACCTGTGGCGCATGGTTGGCGCGGGTGCGCATCTGGCGGTGGGCATAGATCCGATGCAGCTGTTCCTGTGCCAATTCGAAGCGGTGCGTAAGCTGTTGGGCGGCGATCAACGCGCCCACCTGTTGCCGCTCGGTATTGAGCAACTGCCCGAGCTGGCGGCGTTCGACACGGTGTTTTCGATGGGCGTGCTGTACCATCGCCGCTCGCCGCTGGACCATTTGTATCAGTTGAAAAACCAGCTGGTTTCCGAAGGTGAGCTGGTATTGGAAACGCTGGTGGTGGAGGGCGATCGCCATCAGGTTCTGGTACCCGGTGACCGCTACGCGCAAATGCGTAACGTCTACTTTATTCCGTCAGCCGAAGCATTGAAATGCTGGCTGGAGAAGTGCGGTTTCGTCGACGTTAAAATCGCCGACATGTGCGTCACCAGCACCGAAGAGCAACGCCGCACCGATTGGATGACCAGTGAGTCACTGGCCGAATTCCTTGATCCACAAGACCCGAGCAAAACCGTCGAAGGCTACCCCGCGCCCTTGCGTGCCGTACTGGTAGCCAAGAAGCCCTAAAGTGAAAAACGTCATCACCTCGTCCCTATCGGGGTGATGACGTTACGCCCGTTATTTTCGCCAGGCCTCCAGCAAGTCCTTTTCCAGCACGCCGCTGGATTTGCATTCAAAGGGTTTCACTTTGTCATTGCCATCCGCAGCCGTCAGCCCGGCAACCCCGCTAACTTGCACCATGACATGACTTCCCTCCCCGGCGCTATAAATCTGCACCAGTATTCGATATTCCTCCGTCAGATTTGACGGGGTCGCCTGGTCGGTGCAATCCAGATAAAGTCCCGCCAGTTCGGCCTCGCTCCCGGCAGCCCCGATAACGCCAAGGCGACTGTCGGTCAACGTTGGGGTTATCCCTTTCGCGCTGAAAATGGCCAGGGTGCGCGTGAACAGCTCATCCGGTTTTCGGTTACCGATCAGGCTGCCGTCATCGGCTGCCGAAGGAACGGATGCATCACCTGTCGTGCCCTCGGCAGGTTGATTACCGGCTTTTGTCGGCCCATACACCGACACGCAACCTGTCAGCATCAGCAATGCGATAGCGGTTAGTCGTCTCATCGCCATTCACCTGTAATACAAAGAGGCACAGGCGCTTAAACAACAAATCAGCGATACAATCATCAGATAACGCATGCCACTCTCCTTAGCGGTAATAAGCTGCAACGCAGCCGGACAATGCAAGACAGGCCATCAACAACAAAATCAAATAACACTTCATGACTCCTCCATAACCGTACAAATCCCTGTGTTTTATGCAGCCATGCGAGCTGGCTGACGACAGAGGTTATTGCACTTGTTATGGCGCCGTCATTGGACGCCATCAGTGCCAGCGCTGACAGGACAAGGTCGTCGGGGATCATGGAAATGAAATGTGGCATTGAAGATGCTCAATCTATGACTGACGGCTGGCACTTGCGTAGCGAGATCAACCTGTTTCATGACGACGCAACCTGCTCTTCGGTAAATCGCATCATCCTCATCGATCCTTCCGCTAAATGGTACGAAGATCATGCCTAAATGACGTCTCTGAATTGAGCTGGATTTCAGTCAGGATCACACGCCTAACAGTTTAATAATCAATCAAAACGTAAATATAGTCGTCAAACCAAAGGCTAACTAATGAAACTGGGGTTTACGCGCTGAAGCTGTAAAGTAGAGCGCAGTCTATAAAAACAAGCTCAACTACAGAATCCACTTCAATAATTTAATAATAAATCAATACATTAAAATCAATCCAACTCTGCATTCCTGAGATGCCCATCATTACCCGCAGTTTTTCAATGGATACCATACTGGCTAAAGTCTGATTTTTATAATTACCAGTCTTTCCCATTGACGAGGACAAAAAAACAAGAATCAAAATAATCCTAAGAATTTTCCTATATATCAATCACTAAAAATTTTCAAAAATACCATTGTAATTAACAATTTTCCTACTAAGATTTAACTTTAAATTTAAAAAATGAATCAGGAACAATGATATGTAATTAGTTCACAACCTATAGAGAGCAAAAATTTATGTTTGAATTTCTATTTTTAATAATTTATTCAAATGAATTAGAAACATAGTGCACGAGGACTTATAAGATGAAAAGGCTCGAACTTTTGGATTACGGACGTTTATTCGCTGCATTAATGGTTGTTCTTTATCATTATACATTCAATGGCATAAGCAATGGAAAAGTTTACTCCATTGACTTAATAACCAGCATATCAAACATTACAAAATATGGATATCTAGGTGTTGAGCTATTTTTTATGATCAGCGGATATGTAATATTTTATTCAGCTAAAAATAGAAGTGCAGCTAAATTCGCGACTTCTCGTGTCATACGACTTTACCCGGCCTATTGGTTTGCAATTCTCTTCACATCGTTGTTTGCGTTTTTCCTCGGCGGAAACTCAATGTCCGTAAATATTAAGGAAATCCTTATCAACCTCACCATGCTACAATCATTAATCGGTGTTGATAATGTTGACGGAGTTTACTGGACTCTAATATTTGAATTGAAATTTTATCTTTTTATATTTGCCATACTACTATTTGGGCTTAATAAGCATTTGGAAAAAATCATTGTCGCCTGGGGTGTGGTAATAATAATATCTTATTTTTTCGGCATGGAGAATCGTGTTTATCTTGGCGGATTTTATGGTTACTTTGTTTCCGGCGCCTTATTTGCAATGTTAAGAGAGCGTTTTACCCTACCAAGATTTTTAGTAATCACCTTCCTATATGTAATCAGTACTCTTTACATTACAAATCGCGTTGAGAGCACAGGAAACATCGTTTCCCCTGGTCATTCTCCTTATATCATCACAGCGGTAATAACATTGTTCTATCTATTTTTCTTCTTTCAGAACACTACAGCATCTGAAAAACTTAAATTAAAAGGTTCAAAATTAGCCGGGGCATTAACATATCCCGTATACTTAATTCATGCCCACTTTGGATATATGATGCTAAATAAATTCGCAACAAATGAAAATAAAATATTCGTCTACATAGCAATTATAACAACCGTTTTCATTATTGCCAGCCTGATGCATTTTATCATCGAAAAAAGACTGTCATTCGTTTGGAAGGCTTTATTTTCCACAGTTATAGAAAAACCCGTAACTCAAGCTCAAATTTATATCGACGCCGTTATTGCATCGCTAAGCAAAAAAAGGAAAATAGCTTAATCAACATTAAGCATAAAACTCCCAGTGACTTACTCTCGTGCAAATAGTAAGCGTTAACCTCCATAAGCTCACCGGGCTTATAATATACTCCCACATTTCGCGCAAAGTGCTTGTCAGGCACTTTGCGCGAAAGGATCTACCAGAGCCAGCGAGTTTTTCATCGCTTCTACCATCTCGCCATCCACGCAATAGTGGCTGAACTCGTCAAACTCGCTGTCGGAACACATGGTGACACCCGCTTTACGATAGCGCATGGTCGAAGGCACCGCATGGCCGGAGGAGCTGTGCAGCTCCTGAATACCAATATCGACAAACTTGTGCAGGTTGCTGAGCCGCACGCCGGCACCGGCCATAATCACCGGTCCCTGGCTGGCCTGCACCAGATCGCGCAGTAAGGGCAATCCCAATTCCGCATTTTGCTGCTGGCCTGAGGTGAGTATCCGCGCCACGCCCAACTGCGTCAGTTGATCGAGCGCCACCAGCGGATTTTGGCACATGTCGAAAGCGCGGTGGAACGTCACCGCCATATTACCGCTCAAACGCATCACTTCTTGCATGCGCGGCAGATCGATATGCCCTTCTTCATCCAGCATGCCCACCACCACACCGGCAAAGCCCATATCGCGGATCTGGGCAATATCATGCTTGATAACGTCAAAATCCACCGCACCGTAGCAAAAATCCCCACCGCGTGGACGAACAATAGGGTGCACCGGCACACCGATCCTGTCGCGTGCCAGACGTAAAGAGCCATAGCTTGGCGTCAAGCCGCCCTCACTTTGGCTGGCACATAACTCTATACGATCGGCACCTGCCCGCTCGGCCGTCAGCGCGCAATCGACGCTATAGCAGCAAACTTCCAGTTTAATCATTGTCACCCCCAGATGACGGCTAACTTGCGACGGCCATTGTTAATTTTTCAATTTCTCATTTAGGCTCATAGTAAGCATAAGCCAGCTCAGGGTAGTAACTATGGCATTCAATTTTGATCTATGGGTAGACCGCAGTCACAGTGACAGCGTTAAGTGGGATAAATATCGCGACCGCGACGTTATTCCGCTCTGGGTTGCCGATACCGACTTCCCGTCACCGCCGGCAATTATTGATGCCTTGCAGCAGCGCGTCGCTCATGCCGTATTCGGCTACGGTCATCCCTCCCCTGAGCTGATTGAGGTTTTTACCCGCCGTATGCTAGAGCGCTACGGCTGGCATATCAATCCTGAATGGCTGGTTTTCCTGCCTGGCCTGGTTTGCGGCCTGAATTTATGCGTGCGGGCTTTTACCACCGAGGGAGAAGGCACTCTGGCCCCCTCGCTAATCTACCCGCCGTTTCGTAAAGCAGCGAAATTTGCCGGCCGCACACAGCTAGCGGTACCGTTGACGCTGCAGGACCGGCGCTGGCTATTGGATTTCAGCGCTGTCGAAGCACAGCTCAGCGGTGCAGAGAAATTATTGATGCTGTGCAACCCGCAAAATCCCGGCGGCACCGTCTACCGCAGACAGGAGCTGTTGCAACAGCATGAGTTTGCCAAAAACCATAATCTGGTTGTTTGTTCAGATGAAATTCATTGCGATCTGTTGCTTGAACCGGGTTGTGAACACATCCCCTTCGCCACGTTGAATGATGATGCCGCTCAGCGCAGCGTCACGCTGATGTCGCCGTCGAAAACCTTCAATATCGCCGGTCTTGGTGCCTCAATGGCAATTATTCCCAACCCGGAGCTGCGCAAGAAGCTGGTCCGTGCGCGCAGCGGTATTGTGCCGGAGGTGGATGTGCTCGCATTGGTTGCTGCGCAGGCCGCTTACCAACATGGGCAAGAGTGGCTGGACGAACTGTTGGTTTATCTACGCGCAAACCGTGATTGGGCGATCGAGCGTATTAATGCCATGCCAGGGCTGGCACTGCAGCCCATCGAAGCCACCTATCTGGCCTGGATAGACTGCAGCCAGCTGCCGGTCGATAACCCGCACGCCTTCTTTGAACAGGCCGGCGTAGGATTAAGCCCGGGTCTGGATTTTGGCAACCGGCATTTTGTTCGTTTGAACTTTGGCTGCCGGCGCGAACTGCTCAGCCAGGCGCTAGACCGCATGCTGCTGGCCACCCGCTCGCTGCAGCCCAATTAACCCTGTTCGCTGGCGACAATGTCCCGGATGGAATAAGGATGGAATTTGATCGTCACGGTGCCGTCGGTGATCGCCAGCGTTGGATTCGGTAAACGTTCGCCTTCTCCCTTTGGTGAGCTTTGTTTCAGTTTGATGCCCGGAGCCAGCAGCGCTTCATCCGGCAAGTGGGCCAACGCACGCGCATAAAGCGTGGCCGGTTCGCCGCTAAGCACCAGCTCTACGTGTTCCCAACCTTCGTGCGGATAGCGCTTGTCTCCGGGATAAGGCAGCTCCACGCAGTCGATCTGCCAAGGCCCCACCTTAAGTGGCTGCTGAAGATCAAACAGGCAAATCGGACGGCCATTGATCATCGCCTCTGACAGCAGTGAACCACACTGCTCTAACCCCAGTCGCCAGCGTTCAGCGGTAGTGTTTTGATGGCAGCGCAGCGAAACGTGGTCTGCAGTGAACTGGGACAGATCCAGCTGCAGTTTTTCAGCAAACTGGCTCAGCGCCTGCTCAAAACGCGGCAGATCCAGCGCTAAATCGTGAAGTTCGGCAATGGCCGGAAAGCTAGTCATAGGGTCCTCGAAACAACAAAAGCGGTTTTCAGGGGGGTAATTTACACGCCTGAGACGTTGCTATCCACCTGACCGGTCCGGGAAACTGAAATTTTTAACCTCAAAATGCGCAGGGTAAAATGCCCTCCCGTGAAGTCCGGCCAAAGTACAAAAGGAGTATTAACGCAGAAGCTATTATCTGCTTCATTTGACATCAGCCAAGATCCAATTTCAGATGAAAGTTAACGCATAAGTTTATAGCTTTTTCTTATGATTGACGGATTGAGAATATTACTAACTTATTAAGCCTGATAATTCACCTGTTCTGGTATTCATATATGCTTAAAAAATAGTTAACGCTAGCGTAGTAAAAAGGCCATAAAAAATACGTGAAAATAAAAAAATCAATAAATATAATGCCTTATATAGATTTATTTTATTTGCAATCTGAGAATCTTCCTAAACACCCCGTGGGTAATTGCGTGAAAATATCAATTAGGCTACTTTAGTGAAAATTGAGCCGGAGACGATCCTTTATGTTCCTTTTAATAATATCCCTGTTATTAGTGATTATTGCCGCCTATGCGATATACCGTCACTTCAAATCACGTCCCAATAATACGCTGGACGCTGGGCGCAGAAACAAAAAACACTAAGTTTGCTATTTGATTTTTCCATGAGCTTATTCTTTTTGTCCGTCTGAATTATCCGCTCCGTGACCCATTCTCCTCGCCCCTTCGTGGGCCAGCCACGATGCAATGCCTTATCACGCCGTCTTTCACCTTCCCCCGCGCCAACTGCTGACGTAACCCATCAGATCGGTTACAATTACAGGCTGTTTTGTGGTGGGCCGCCGTCTTGACGCGCAGCCAGAAAACCACCTTTGAATCCCGCAGGGGCATGGCATACGGCCCCTCGTTCGTCATTAAGGTAACCCGGTGAATATTCAGGTTCTTCTTTCAGATAAAGTCAGCCAGGCGCTGATTGCCGCAGGCGCGCCAGCCGATTGCGAAGCGCAGGTCCGTCAGTCAGCAAAAGCACAATTTGGCGACTATCAGGCAAACGGCGTGATGTCCGTAGCCAAGAAACTCGGCATGCCGCCACGCCAGTTGGCGGAAAAAGTGGTGCAACTGCTTGATCTCGGCGACGTCGCCAGCAAAGTGGAAATTGCCGGTCCAGGCTTTATCAATATCTTCCTGAACAGCGACTGGGTCGCACAGCAAACTGATTTGGTGCTTGGCGCGCCAAAACTGGGCATTGCGCCCGTCAAACCGCAGACCATCGTGATTGACTACTCTGCGCCCAACGTGGCGAAAGAAATGCACGTCGGCCACCTGCGCTCCACCATTATCGGTGACGCTGCGGCACGCACTCAGGAATTCCTGGGGCATAAAGTGATCCGCGCCAACCACGTGGGTGACTGGGGTACCCAGTTCGGCATGCTGATTGCCTATCTGGAAAAAATGCAGAACGAAAACGCCAGCGATATGGGCCTGTCCGATCTGGAGCAGTTCTATCGTGAAGCAAAGAAACACTATGATGAAGACGCCGAGTTCGCCGAACGCGCCCGTGCCTACGTGGTAAAACTGCAAGGCGGCGATCAATACTGCCTGAAGATGTGGCGTAAGCTGGTCGACATCACCATGGCGCAGAATCAGCTGACCTATAACCGCCTGAACGTCACCCTGACCGAAGACGATGTAATGGGTGAAAGCCTGTACAACGCGATGCTGCCGGGCATCGTGGCCGATCTCAAGGCCAAGGGGCTGGCGGTAGAAAGCGAAGGCGCCACCGTGGTGTTCCTCGACGAATACAAGAATAAAGACGGCGAGCCTATGGGTGTCATTATCCAGAAGAAAGATGGCGGCTACCTGTACACCACCACCGACATCGCCTGTGCGAAATACCGTTATGAAACGCTGGGCGCCGACCGCGTGCTCTACTACATCGACTCACGCCAGCATCAACATTTGATGCAGGCCTGGACCATCGTGCGTAAAGCCGGCTATATTCCGGACAGCCTCTCGCTGGAGCACCACATGTTCGGCATGATGCTGGGTAAAGACGGCAAGCCGTTCAAAACCCGTTCAGGCGGCACGGTGAAACTGTCCGATCTGCTGGATGAAGCGGTCGATCGTGCAGGCAAGCTGATCGCCGAGAAAAACCCGGACATGCCAGCGGAAGAGATGCAAAGCCTGGCCAATGCCGTAGGCATTGGTGCGGTTAAATACGCCGACCTGTCGAAAAGCCGCACCACCGACTATATCTTCGACTGGGACAACATGCTGGCGTTTGAAGGCAATACCGCGCCTTACATGCAATATGCTTATACCCGTGTGGCTTCCGTATTCAAACGTGCCAGTGTCGACGAAAGTAATCTGACCCTGCCGCTGGTGATGACCGAAGAGCGCGAAATTGCGCTGGCGACCCGCCTGCTACAGTTTGAAGAAGTGATCACCACCGTGGCGCGCGAAGGTACCCCGCACGTGATGTGTAGCTACCTGTACGATCTTGCGGGCCTGTTCTCCGGCTTCTACGAGCACTGCCAGATCCTGAATGCAGACAGCGAAGAAGCGCGCCAGAGCCGCCTGAAGCTGGCACTGTTAACCGCCAAAACGCTGAAAATCGGTCTGGATACGCTGGGTATCGAAACCGTCGAACGTATGTAAGTCATCACGCTTAATACGAGAAAGGGTCGCCGAGGCGACCCTTTTTATATTCTGAAAGTGGGAAAGCCCAGTTACGCCACTCGCCGAGCAAAATCGCGCGGACGGAAACCCAAGCCGGCCAGTACGCCGAAGTAAGCCACAATACCTGCTACCACTACCACTGCCAGACGCAGCAGGCGTGCCAGCATATTGCCCTGATCCCAGGCAGGCATCAGCCACATCACCCCGACCAATACTACCGACATCATGATCACCGCAATCACCAGTTTAGTCAGGAACAGAGCCCAACCCGGTTGCGGGTGGAAAATCTTCTGCTTGCGCAACTGCCAATACAGCAGCGAAGCGTTAATACAGGCTCCCAGACCAATCGACAGCGAAAGCCCCGCATGCTTTAACGGACCGATAAACATCAGGTTCATCACCTGGGTTAAGATCAACGTGATAATGGCAATCTTAACCGGCGTTTTAATGTCCTGACGCGAATAGAACCCTGGCGCCAACACCTTCACGACGATCAATCCCATCAGTCCCACCGAATAGGCCACCAGCGCACGCTGGGTCATGGCGGCATCGAAGGCGTTGAACTTGCCGTACTGGAACAAAGAGACGGTCAGCGGCTTGGCCAGAATGCCCAGAGCTATGGCGCTCGGCAGCGCCAGCAGGAAGCACAGGCGCAGCCCCCAATCCATCAAACGCGAATATTCATCGTGGTTGCCGCTGGAAAAACTTTTCGCCAGCGACGGCAACAGGATGGTTCCCAGCGCCACGCCCAGTACGCCGGAGGGGAATTCCATCAGGCGGTCGGCATAGTACATCCAGGATACCGAACCGGAGACCAGGAAGGAGGCGAAAATGGTATTGATGATCAGTGAGATCTGGCTGACCGAGACGCCGAAAATGGCTGGCCCCATCTGACGCATCACTCGCCATACGCCCGCGTCGCCAAGCTTGAGGCGCGGCAGCACCAGCATGCCGATCTTCTTCAGATGCGGGAGCTGGTAGCCCAATTGCAGCACGCCGCCCACGACGACCGCCCAGGCCAGCGCCATCACCGGCGGATTGAAGTAAGGTGCGGCAAACAGCGCGAACCCAATCATGCTGACATTAAGCAACGTCGGCGCAAACGCCGGGATCGAAAAACGGTTCCAGGTATTAAGGATTGACCCCACCAATGACGCCAGCGAGATCAGCAGAATATACGGAAAGGTCACCCGCAGCAGCGACGAGGTCAACGCGAATTTGTCCGGTGAATCGACAAAGCCCGGCGCGGTAATGTAAATCACCCATGGGGCGGCCAGCATCCCCAACACCGTCACCACGGCCAACACCAGCGTCAGCAGTCCGGAAACGTAAGCGATAAAGGTACGCGTTGCTTCTTCTCCCTGCTGGCTTTTGTATTCGGCCAGGATCGGGACAAAGGCTTGCGAAAAGGCCCCCTCGGCGAAGATGCGCCGCAGCAGGTTAGGCAGTTTGAACGCCACGAAGAAGGCGTCCGTTGCCATACCGGCACCAAATACCCGCGCCACGATGGCGTCACGGGCAAAGCCCAGCACCCGTGAAAACATCGTCATAGAGCTGACGGCTGCCAGTGATTTTAGTAGGTTCATGTGGTTTTTTGATGTGCCCTGTAAATGTCGACGCCTGCATCAGCAGGCGTCAGTAAAACTATCGGCTAAGTTTACCCGTACGTCGCAGAATAGCTACTCTCATATGTTACATGGAGTTATGTTACAAATTGGCGTCTCGCAACAGGCGTTCAATCACCCGCTGGGCAGCGATCGCCTGCTCTCCGGCAGTTTCCGGCAGCGTTTGGTTACTGACGGAGGCAAGGAAATGACGGATCGCGCCGTCAAAACCGCGCTGCGCCAGCGTGGTTTGCCAGCCGGGTGCCGGCTGTTCCAGCACGCCTTGTGAATCTTCCCGCAGCCACTGACGCATATCGTTTACTTGATAGATTGCGCCATCCGTTACCGCCTGTACGCTTTCGCGCTGGCTGCCGGCTCGACGATGCATACTGGTGGTCACCAGCGTTTCTCCGCATTCAAAATGGTGTTCGGCATAAACCAGCTCACCGACATCGTTAATGCGCAGACTACCGCTAAGCCGTTGCCCAGCGTCGCCGCCCAACCACAGTGCGGTGTCCACCACGTGCAGGTAATCGTCCAGCAGGGTAAAGCGCGCATCGTTGGGTCCGACGCTGTCGGCACGATGTTTATCCATACGAATCGACGCCGGTTGGTTCATATCCTGCTTCAACTGACGGTACAGCGGTGCAAAGCGACGGTTAAAGCCAACCATCAGCGCCTTGCCCTGTTTTTCAGCCAGGGCCAGTAGCTGTTCGCCCTGTTCCACGGTCTCCGCCAGCGGCTTGTCGACATAAACGTGAACGCCATATCGCAGCAGCTCGCCAATCACCTGAAAATGGCTGGCGGTGCTGCTGTGAACGAACACCGCATCACACTGCTGCGCCAGGCTGTCGAGCCCCGAAAAACAGGCCATGCGATAGCTGTCGCAAATGGGCTGTGCCTTTTGCTGATTCGGGGAGAAACCGCCGACTAACGTCCAGTCTGCCGCCTGGCTGAGGATCGGCAGATAAGCCTTTTGAGCAATACCGCCCAACCCCACCACGCCAACGCGTAATTTACTCATGCGATCCCCGCTCCAATAACGCCTGCACTTGCTGTTTAAGCTGCGCCACTTCGGTTTCCAGCGTACTCACTCGCTCGTGTAAATCGCTGTCATTGGCCGTTGATGCTTCCGCAGGTGCCTCGTCAATCTGGCCGCTGAACAAATGCATAAACCGGCTTTCACGTTTGCCCGGCTCCCGCGCCAGCCGCACCACAAAGGGGCCATCCTCACGCGCACTCAGTTGCGCCAGCACCTGCTCCACTTCGGTAACATCATTAAATTCATGCATGCGGTTGGTTCGGGTACGCAATTCCCCAGGGGTTTGCGCGCCACGCAGCAGTAAAGTGGCGATCACCGCCAATTCAGCGGCGCTCAGCTTGAGCTGACCAAACTCTGAATTGCAAAAACGCTGTTCATATTTGACCACCCGATTGCCGAAACCGCTCAGGGTGCGCAAAAAGTGTTTCTTTAACAGCAGATCGAGAACCTGCTGAACTTCGTTTTCAGCTAGCTCCATCACCGGTTCACGGTTGGTTTTCTGATTGCAGGCCAGGGTGATGGCATTGAGAGAAAGAGGATACTGGTCCGGGGTGGTCACCTGCTTTTCCAGCATGCAGCCAATCACCCTGGCTTCTTTAGCGCTTAATTCATATTTCATTATTTTGCCTCAGCGTGGCGGTAGCCATTCTTTATTGGTTAAAGCTGTCAGTACGTGATCCTGCCACTGCCCGTCGATCAGCAGATAATCCTTGGCATAACCCTCACGTTCGAATCCCAGACGGGTCAGCAGTGCGCCGCTGCGCTGATTGTGCGGCATATAGTTGGCCATGATGCGGTGCATACGCTGCTGGCGCAGCATATAGCGGATGGAGGACTGCAACGCTTCAAACATCAGCCCCTGGCCCTGCCATTTCTCGGCCAGAGAATACCCGAGGAAACAGGCATGGAATGAGCCGCGCAGTACGTTGCTGAAGTTGGCCACGCCGCGCACTTCATTTTCTTCCGGATCGAGCAGGATAAAATAGTAGGCGCTGCCCTGCTTTTGCATTTCAGTGATCATCCCCAGCCGCGCTTGCCAGCCGGAAGGATAACAGTGGCTTTCATCCCGAACCGGTTCCCAGGGTTTAAGGAAGCTTCGGTTTTCGGCATAGTATTCCGCCAGCCGGTAGGCATCGCGTTCATGCACTAAACGGACAACCAGTCGGTCGGTGGTGAGGCGTACTTTTGGTGATGCAGAGCGGTAGCCAAACATCATTTCCCCCGCGGTCAGAACGGTTCGATAAGAAGTATTTATTGGGGCGCGTCCGGATAATAATCCCGTAACGATCATATCCTGAGCCATTATTTTTCAACGACCGGCGCAGAACCGCACTTACCCTCATTTAATATAACCGTAGCCTGCCCCGGAGGTAAAATCCCGACAGCTCAGTAAATAAGCGATTAGTCATTTTACGGCTATTTTCGTGCGGTTTTGTCGCGCAGGTAACGTATTGACGATAAAAAAATATTATCTACCTGGCCCCTATCGGTAAACGGAGATTGGGTACAAACTAGACGGGTTGCACTCCTCTCCCTCTTAATTGCTCGTGGTGAAGCATGTCTCTGGTATCGCAAGCGCGGAGCTTGGGTAAATATTTTCTATTACTCGATAATCTGTTGGTGGTTTTAGGCTTTTTTGTGGTCTTCCCGCTTATTTCGATTCGCTTTGTCGATCAGCTTGGCTGGGCGGCGGTGGTGGTCGGCGCAGCGCTGGGATTACGCCAGTTGATCCAGCAAGGCCTGGGGATCTTCGGGGGCGCGATAGCCGACCGATTCGGCGCCAAACCGATGATTGTCACCGGCATGCTGATGCGCGCGGCAGGCTTCGCCACCATGGCGATGGCCGACCAACCCTGGATACTGTGGTTCTCCTGTGCCCTGTCCGCCCTCGGCGGTACGCTGTTTGATCCGCCGCGTACCGCATTGGTGATTAAGCTTACCCGCCCGCATGAACGCGGCCGTTTTTACTCGCTGCTGATGATGCAAGACAGCGCCGGTGCGGTCATCGGCGCCCTGATCGGCAGTTGGTTGCTGCAGTATGATTTTCACTTTGTCTGCTGGGTCGGTGCGGGCATTTTTGTGCTAGCGGCGGGCTGGAATGCCTGGTTGCTGCCGGCATACCGAATTTCTACCGTTCGCGCCCCCATGAAGGAAGGCATGATGCGTGTCCTGCGCGATCGCCGCTTCCTGACCTATGTACTGACCCTGACCGGTTACTACATGCTGTCGGTACAGGTGATGTTGATGCTGCCGATCGTCGTCAATGAAATCGCTGGTTCACCGACGGCGGTGAAATGGATGTATGCCATTGAAGCTGCACTGTCGCTGTCACTGCTCTACCCGATCGCGCGCTGGAGCGAAAAACGTTTCCGTCTGGAGCAGCGGCTGATGGCCGGGCTGTTGCTGATGACCCTCAGCCTGATCCCGGTCGGGCTGGCTACCAGTCTTCAGGGTGTATTTACCCTGATTTGCTGTTTCTATCTCGGCTCCATCATCGCCGAACCAGCGCGTGAAACCCTCAGTGCTTCGCTAGCGGATCCGCGCGCACGCGGCAGTTATATGGGATTCAGCCGGCTTGGTCTGGCGCTGGGCGGCGCTGTGGGTTATACCGGCGGCGGTTGGATGTACGACACCGGCCATGCGGTTGGCATGCCGGAACTGCCCTGGATACTGCTTGGCATCGTGGGAATGATTACCCTGCTGGCCCTTTACTGGCAGTTCAATCCACGCAGCATCGCATCGGAAGCGCTGCCCGGCGGCTGAGATTTTTCTCTAAGTTGCCAGAAAATCAGCCGAATTACCCACAGCTGCTATCCTGATAGTAAAAACATAAACGGGAGAAGTTGGCGATGAGTGAAGAAGACAAATTACCGCAGCTGTTGGAACACATGGTACTGAACCTGCGCATGATCTACGCGCGGTCAACATTGGTAGAAAAAGCGCTGGCCCACGTCATCGCTGACAATGCCACTTTAAAGAGCGACATCATCAAACAGCTGCAGATAGTCAACGCCAGCAACGAGCGTGATAAAATCGATTTGGAAGAAGCACGCATGCATTTGATAGAAGTGATTAATTCCGTTCCGACAAAAAAATAATCCCTGCTTTGGCCCGCGCAGTCTGTACGGGCCAAACAACAATTACGCACCTTCCAGCAAGAACTTTTCGCGACAGCCTCAGTATGCTGTGATAACTATTGCTGTTAAAACCTGACAACCGGAGCAAGCATGAAACTGTTTATCTACGATCATTGCCCATTCTGCGTTAAAGCCCGCATGATTTTCGGCCTGAAAAACCTGCCCGTCCGCCTGGTCACCCTGCTCAACGACGATGAAGCAACGCCTGTCGGCATGATTGGCAAAAAAATGGCGCCGATTTTACAAAAGGATGACGGCAGCTATCTTCCTGAAAGCATGGATATCGTGCATTACGTTGATAACCTCGACGGCAAGCCGCTGCTGACCGGTAAAACCAACCCGGCGATCGCCGACTGGATGCAACGGGTCGGTGGTTACAGCATCAACCTACTGCTGCCGCGCTTTGCCAATGCCGACTTCGAAGAGTTCGCCACTGACAGTGCACGCCAGTACTTTAGCGACAAAAAGCAGGCCTCGATCGGGGATTTTTCCGAGCACCTTGCCGACAGTGCCGATCTGATTGCCCAACTGGAGGACGACTTGCAAACACTTTCCGGCCTGGTGGTCTCCGCAGACGCGGTGAATGGCACGCTGTCGGAAGATGATATCCACCTGTTCCCCCTGCTGCGTTCGCTGTCGATCGTCGCCGGACTTACGCTGCCGGAAAACGTAGAAGCTTATCGCAACCGTATGGCGCAACGCAGTGACGTCCCACTGCTGTTCGATATGGAACAGTAACCCCCGCGATAAGGATATAGCGCGCAAATGTTGAAAATTGTGCTGGTCACTGCCCGCGATCGGGCACGGCTGAAAGAAATCTCCACCGTGCTGATCCGTTATGGATTGCAGGATGTGATTCGTCTGCTGGGTCTGAGCAATCTGTTAAGCGGTGCTGAAGGCAGCAGTAAAAGGCAAGACGGTCAAACATTGCCGCAGCGCCTGCGTGCGGCGCTGGAAGCCTTGGGGCCGACCTTTGTTAAGTTCGGCCAGATCCTGGCTACCCGTTCAGATCTGTTGGACGCAAGCTGGACCGACGAACTTGACCGTCTGCACAGTCAGGCAAGCACCCTTTCGTGGGAGCAACTGGCACCACAGATCCGGGCAGACTTGAAGGGTGACCCGCACAGCCTGTTCGCCGAATTTGACGAAACCCCGCTGGCCGCCGCCTCGATGGCGCAAATTTACCGCGCCCGCCTGCACAGCGGCGAAGCGGTGGTGATTAAGGTGTTACGTCCCGGCCTGGCAAAAACCATTCAAGCCGACTTGCGCCTGCTGACCTATCTTGCGGAAACCGTGGAGCAACAGAGCCCGGCGCTGGCCCGTTATCGTCCGCGGCAGATGGTCAGAGCCCTGGCAACCGCGCTGACGCATGAACTGGACCTGACTCACGAGGGTAACAACTGCGAACGGGTCGCCCAACAGTTTGCCCAGCAGCCCAACGTGGTGATTCCGAAGATTTACTGGCAATGGTCGTCTCAGCGCCTGCTGGTGCAGGAATTTCTACCGGGTATCGCGCCGGAAAATCCGCAGCAACTGGCGGCGGCAGGATTAGATGGCCCATTACTCGCTCAGCGCGGCGCACAGGCCTTTATGAAAATGGTGCTGGAGCACCGTCTTTATCATGCCGATCCGCATCCGGGTAACGTAATGGCGTTAGCGGATAATCGTGTCGGCTTTATCGATTTCGGTATGGTCGGCCAGCTTTCCGAACGGCGACGTAATCAATTGCTGCTGTTGCTGCAGGCCATCGCCGAACGAGAATCCGCCGGCATCGTCAACACTTTGATCGCCTGGTCGGACAGCGATCCTTTGGATCTGCTGGATCTGGAGTTGGCGGCGCAAAACTTTCTCGATAAACAGGCCTCTGCCACTCTCACGCTGGGCAAGGCGCTGACCGATTTGTTGGTGATGGTGCGTGAGCATCAGTTGGCACTGCCGCCAGACCTGGTGTTGCTGTTCAAGGCATTAATCACGGCCGACGGCGTGCTGCATCGGCTGGATCCCCATTTCGATATCATCGCCACCCTGAAACCTATGCTGCAACAGGTAATGCTGCAACGTTATACCCCGGAGGCGGTGCAGCGGCGCATGCTGGCATTGGGCGGGGAGGCATTGGACGCCAGTGAGGAGTTGCCGCAAACCTTGCGGCTGCTGATGCGCCGTCTCAAAGGCGGGAAAATCAGCGCCGATATCAACGTCAAAAACATCGATCAGTTGAGCAAGGCACTGGAGCGAGCCGCCATCACGCTGGCCATTGCTATTGTCACCGCCGCTTTCGCGTTGGGCCTGGCGCCCTATCTGATGCACTCTTCCCTGCGGTTGTGGGGTATTCCACTGTTTCCGGCGCTGGGCGCGCTGGCCTGCCTGGGTGGTGTCTTGCTGCTGGTACTGCGTCTGCGGCGCTGAACAGTTTCAGCGTTATCCGATAGGTAGCCAGGCATTTCACGCGCACTATCACCCTGCTCGCTGACATCAACGGTTTCCTTCGCAGACAGCGAGCGTTTATAATGATAAATCAATAATCTGCAGCATTTTCGTTGGCAGTAGCTATGAGGCACACATGAAAAAGATCCTGATGGGCGCAGCCGCCCTGCTGTTCGCCGGCGCATTGGTCGGCTGCAATCAGCTGACCCAGTACACGCTCAGCGAGCAGGAAGTGAATGATTACCTGCAAAAGCACAACGATTACCAGAAGCAGATCGGCGTGCCAGGGCTGTTGGACGCCAATATCGTGCTGACTCAGCTAAAGAGCCAAATTGGGCGTAGCGAACCGGGCAAGGTTACCCTTTCCGGCGATGCGAAAGTGAATATCACTTCCATTCTGGGCCCGCAGACCGCGGACCTGAAGCTGACGCTGAAGGCACAGCCGGTGTATGACCGCGAGCAAGGCGCGGTGTTCCTCAAAGACATGGAGTTAACCGACTACAGCGTGCAGCCGGAGAAAATGCAGACGGTGATGAAGGCCCTGACCCCTTATCTGAATCAATCGCTGAAATCCTATTTCGATCAAAAGCCGGCCTATGTGCTGAACCCGGATAACAGTAAAACAGAAGCCATGGCCAAGAAACTGGCTAAAGGGTTGGAAGTGAAGCCGGGTGAACTGGTTATTCCATTTACCGACTGACGCTGACACTAAAAAAAACAAAAAGCCCGCTGTTAACGCGGGCTTGATATTTTTCAGACGTTAATACGCCGGAAAACGGTGAGATTATTGCGGTTCGCTGTAGGTGATTTTACCGGCGTTGCAGTCTAGGGTGACATTGTAGGTTTTATCCAGCTTGGTGCCCCGTACCGTTAACGGCACCTGCCATACCGCGTCCTTGCCGGTAATCGCCTCCGGACTGATCCAGGCTATCGGGGTAGCGGTACCCAGCAGCTTTTTATCCGACTCCCAGCGCGTAATGCGGTTCTGCAGATAATCGCGTTTCACCTGAGCAGCGACGTCTGTCGGTTGCAGACCCGCGCATTGTGCCACCTTCGCGCTGCGTTGTTCCTGCGCCTGCACCGTGGTGGTAAAACCTACCGTGGCCAACAGTGCTACGGCCAAACTCAGTCCCGTTGCTTTCATATTCCCTCCAGTTGTGATTTACGCTACCCGCGGGCGCCAGCCCTTGGCTCACAACTGGTCTGGCAAAAGATCAGCGTTTGGCGAAGGTGATGACGAACAGCTCATCGAGCCCCGGATAGATTTCCTTGATCACCTGCTTCAGTTCGCTGAGCGACATGTTTTCTTGCTGGGCGTGCTGCTCGGTTAACGCATCCAAACGCACCGGCGTAACCGACAGCACTTCAATCATGCAGAAGAAAACACCGTCTTCATTGCGGCTAACGCGTAAAACCTCACCGGGTTGAAAGTGAGACTCACTGGCGTCCCGAATGGTAATGGTCTTGCGCCCGGCCAAAATGTCTTGCTCAAAGCGAGTGAAGAAAGTTATTTCACGGCTCATTCTAGATCCTTTTTCATCACATTACCGCAACATAAGTCATTATGCTGCCTGCTTTTCTGACGCAGATCCCTCTTTTGGGGTAGCAGCAGGTTTTTCCGTTTTCACTTTAGCAGCTTTCTTCGGTGTTTCAGTCGGCGTCGCGCCGCGCAAAATCTGCCCCAGTGCGTCTTTATTTTCCGCCAGGAAGAAGCTCAGGCCTTCTCGCTGTTCGTCATCCAGCTCAAGCGGAGCCTGCTGCAGCCACTCACCCAGGCTGTCGGCCAGATCCAGCATTTTGTCGTAAGCGTCGGCTTCTTTCTTGGTCGCGAAAGTCATCTTTTCCTCACCGTTTCTCACCACCACATATTTAACTTCAACCGCCATGTGTGCATTCCTCAAAGGTTAGAATACTGTATTTATAACCAGTATAAGGTGATTATACGCAGGGATGCAAGCGCACCCCTGACGCGACTTATTTCAACAACCGCACCTTGCAATTCTTACCCTTGATTTTGCCTTGCTGCAGCTGCTGCAGCGCCTTACGCGCGCTGGCCTTGCGGATCGCCACGTAGGCATGCACCGGGAACATGTCGATTTTACCCACTTCCGCCGCCGTCAACCCGGCCTCGCCAGTCAGTGCGCCGAGAATATCGCCAGGACGGATCTTGGCTTTACGCCCGCCGTCGATGCACAGGGTGACCATTTCGGCTTCCAGCGTGGTGTTTCCCGCACCGCTTAACTCGGACACCGGGGCCCAGTTAACTCTGATCTGCAGATACTCTTCAATCGCATGCGCGCGCGTCATTTCCTGTGGCGTACACAGGCTGATCGCCAGGCCGCTCAAGCCGGCACGGCCGGTACGGCCGATGCGGTGCACGTGCACTTCCGGATCGAACGCCAGCTCGTAGTTGACCACCAACTCCAGCTCTTTAATATCCAGACCGCGCGCAGCAACGTCAGTTGCTACCAGCACCCGGCAGCTGCGGTTGGCAAAACGCACCAGCACCTGATCGCGATCGCGCTGTTCCAGATCGCCATGCAGCGCCAGGACATTAATGCCTCGCGCTTCCAGCGCTTCGTACACGCTCTGGCAATCGCGTTTGGTGTTACAGAACACCACGCAAGAAGAAGGTTGGTAATGACGAATCGCCGACACCAATACCGCCGGGCGTTGATCGCGGGTCGTTTCGTAGAAACGTTGTTCGATGGTGGTTTGCTCTTCACCGTCGTCCACTTCCACATTCAGCGGCTCGCGCTGCACGCGAGCGCTGATGCGTTCGATCCCGCTCGGATAGGTTGCGGAGAACAGCAGCGTCTGACGTTGCGGCGGCGTGTAGCTGATCACATCGTCGATATCGTCGGCAAAGCCCATGTCCAGCATGCGGTCGGCTTCGTCCAGCACCAGCACCTTCAGTTCATCCAGCACCAGCGTTTTCTTGCGCAGGTGTTCCTGAATACGCCCCGGCGTGCCCACCACGATATGCGGCGCGTGCACCAGCGAATCGAGCTGCGGCCCCATCGGTTGGCCCCCGCACAGGGTCAGAATTTTGATGTTCTGAGTGAAGCGCGCCAGACGACGCAATTCTTTGCTCACCTGGTCCGCCAGCTCACGCGTCGGGCACAGGATCAGTGCCTGAGCGGCCACTTGGGAAACGTTGATTTTGTCCAGCAGGCCAATGCCGAACGCCGCCGTTTTACCGCTGCCGGTTTTTGCTTTGGCACGTACGTCCTGCCCTTTCAGGATGGCGGGCAATGCGGCAGCCTGCACCGGCGTCATTTCGGCATACCCCAGTTCGTTGAGGTTGGCCAACTGTT
>RCUM01000548.1_pt1 | contig 21108 bp, 20 predicted proteins | sample 2166141 | NCBI WGS metagenome assembly RCUM01 (sample SAMN09932756, study PRJNA488358) | compost metagenome | isolation source: compost soil in crotonic acid-enriched | place: Germany: Experimental Botanical Garden
CGCAAATCAAACAGTCGATTGCCGAAGCCATCAACAAGCGTTCGGTCACCGACGTAGACAGCGGGGAGTCCGTCTCGATCCCCACTGGCGATATCAACGAGCCGATGTTTCATCAGGGTCGCGGTGGCACACGCCACCGCGTTCATCCCGGTAATGACCACTTTGTCCAGAATGACCGCGTTGAGCGCCCACAGGGTGGCGGCGGCGGTGGCAGCGGCCAGGGTAACGCCAGCCAGGATGGCGAAGGCGAGGACGAATTCGTCTTCCAGATCTCCAAGGACGAATATCTCGATCTGCTGTTTGAGGATCTGGCGCTGCCAAACCTGAAAAAGAATCAGTACAAGCAGCTCACCGAGTACAAAACCCATAGGGCCGGTTACACCGCCAACGGCGTGCCGGCTAACATCAGCGTAGTACGTTCGCTGCAAAACTCATTGGCGCGACGAACCGCCATGACCGCCGGTAAACGGCGCGCCTTACATGAGTTGGAAGACGAACTCACCCAGATGGAAAACACCGAACCGGTGCAACTACTGGAAGAGGAACGGCTGCGGAAGGAAATTGCCGAGTTGCGCAAAAAAATCGAAAGCGTGCCCTTTATCGACACCTTCGATTTACGTTACAAGAACTATGAACGGCGGCCCGAGCCCTCCAGCCAGGCGGTGATGTTCTGCCTGATGGACGTTTCCGGCTCGATGGACCAGGCCACCAAAGACATGGCCAAACGTTTCTATATTCTGCTCTATCTGTTCCTGAGCAGAACCTATAAAAACGTCGACGTGGTGTACATCCGTCACCATACCCAGGCGAAGGAAGTGGACGAACAGGAGTTCTTCTACTCGCAGGAGACTGGCGGCACCATAGTTTCCAGCGCGCTGAAACTGATGAATGAAGTGGTTGAAGAACGTTACGACCCGGCGCAATGGAACATCTACGCCGCACAGGCATCGGATGGCGATAACTGGGCCGATGACTCACCGCTATGTCATGAACTGCTGGCGAAGAAACTGCTGCCGATGGTGCGTTATTACAGCTACATTGAAATCACCCGCCGTGCCCATCAAACACTGTGGCGTGAGTATGAAGACCTGCAGGCGAAATTCGAAAACTTTGCCATGCAGCATATCCGCGAACCGGACGATATCTATCCGGTGTTCCGCGAACTTTTTCATAAGCAGACCGCATAATTAACATCTTTACCAACGGCCGGTTAATCAGACTAATCGGCCGTTTTCTTTTGCAAAAATAATGAAAACTGCCACTGGAAAGTTTTAATTCAGGTTTACCTAACGCCCCGGTCGATCAAATCAACTGCCCGCCTTCCCTGCCTCTCAGATAAAGCTGTAAGTTACTGTTCGTTTAATGGTTTTTTCTCCTGCACAGTTCCAGGGGACGATAGCTAAGGTAATTCCTAATTACGCTTCCCTGACGCAATGCTTATTGCTTGAATTAGGAAAAGTCCTATTTAATGGGATGCCGAATTGCCATCTCAGGTGAGTGCTATGGAATACCTTCCCGTTGCAATCATCGTCGTTTTGATCGCAGTTGTCGTATTTTCCTTTGTCATGTATTTGCGGCAAAGAAGGGGAACTACTTTCAACACCAAGCGGAAACGACGCTAGGACGCCTCTCCACAAGGAAGTGGTTCTATAATCGCTATCAGGCTATGCCCCTTCCATTGAGTTACCCATTTAGCAAACAATTTCAGTTTCTTATGAGGATATTCTGATACCGACGCTATTGCCGTTTTTCGTCTTGTCGTCGAAATTCAGGTGCGCTACTGTCGTGGTCTGGAAACACACAACACCGCAGAATCAGAACAACATCCAGTTTGTCGCTATCATCCCTTAATCCCGCCGCTGTGCGGGATTTTTTTGGCATCAAACTTTGTAGGTCAACAGGATAACCAGAAGGGATTTTGAGGTCTGGTAGACGTCCGCGAGTAACCGACAGTCATAAAAAAGCCCCGCAGTCGCAGGGCCTGAGCGATGGAGGTTTACGAAGCGTTAGCGGCATCGTCGATCAAAGCGGCGATTTCCTTTGGATGCGAAGCGAGTGAGGCATGGCTGGCATTCAACGTAATCACTTTTTTTGCCTTCAACCGCGCCGACATATGCTGTTGATTTTCTGGTGCAATCATTCGGTCATTGCTGGAAATTTGATACCAGGAAGGTTTGTGTTTCCAGGCCGGTTCGGTGATCACGTTACCGAAGGTGCTGGCCAGCGGTGCCTTCTGGGTCACCGCCATCACCAGTGCTGCATCGGCGGAAAGATCCTGACAGAAGCTTTCGTGAAATTTATCGGCTTTAATCCATAAATAGCCATCACTGTCTGGTGCCAGGTTCGCCGCCGCAATTGGAGGATGTTGCTGAGTGATGCCGCCAGGGCTTTCCCCTGCATCTGGTGCAAAGGCAGCGATAAACACCAGCCCGACCACATTAGGCAAATTGCCCATTTCGCTGATTACCGCGCCACCATAAGAGTGCCCGACCAATAACACCGGGCCTTCTTGCTGTGCCACCATCTTGCGCGTGCGCTCTGCATCATCGGCCAGCGATGTCAGCGGCATCTCTACGGCATGAATCGAGTGATAACCTTTATGCGACAATTCGGTAATGACTTTACTCCAGTGCGCTGCACCGCCCCAAAATCCATGAACCAGGACTACTGTAGGTTTTGCATTCATTACAAATTCCTTCTTTAACCACGTGGAGGCGTTACACCAGACCCGATAATCAACATCGCCATGCTTCCAGCGCCATCTGCACCAAGCCAAAACGCCTTATATGCCCTGTTGTATATAGTTCACTGCCGCCGCTTTCAGCAATAGCTACGAATAGTTAACCCTTGGTTATATCCCTTCTGGCGTTCCATTCAGCTCGGGTGAGCTGCCAGATTTCCGTCAGCATGCGTCCACGGTTCGGTCACATCACGACATTAAAACTAGGATTTTTACCCATTACGATCTAAAATCTCATGAAAAAACAATGGGAAGTAATTTCAACGAAACCAAAAGGGAATTATTCAGTGAAGGAAATGATCTCCATTCTTTGTATCGCAGGCCTGTTGGCGATGCTTTTTTCATGGTTGTTTGTCTACGGCCTCAATATTCATTAGCCTCTTCAAAGATAAAAACCCCGGCATGTGCCCATACCAGGGTTGATAGCGTTACGCTGAACAGACCGCTTCCCTGGGCGATATGCCCGCAAAACCATTACTGTTTGGTCTGGATCCAAAATGCGTGGATCAGGCCGGGGAAGTAGCCAAGCAAGGTCAGAATAATGTTGAGGATAAACGCCCCGCCGATCCCTTTATCCAGCAGTACACCCAAAGGGGGCAAGATGATGGTAAATACAATTCTCCAAAAGCTCATAATAACGCCTCATTTTGCTTTATAAGACACCAATATATTACATATCCTTAACATTTTCAAATTACGCTCTCTCCCGGCAGTCTAATAAAACCGTTAAATTGGTATATATCTACAAATTCTGTGGGTATATTTCGTTAAAAAAAGAAAGAATTAATAAGCATTGATTATGTGGGATTGAGGTCTTAAAATTTAAGGCTTAAAAATACAACTGGGATTGGTTTCATGTCGTCGCTGTGGGTAGCAACACAATACTTTTATTTAATTGGCCTGTTAGTTTCTATGATTTTTACCTATCTGGTCAGCCGAGATACCATTAAGATTCGTTTTATCAGTGCGTTAACCATTGGCCTGACCTGGCCATTGAGCCTGCCGGTAGTGTTGATGTTCTCCTTGTTCTAACGCTTGAGATACCGCCCCGCCAAAGAGCGACGGGGCAGTCATGAGCCTTCCCTTAAAAATCGTACCCTACCGTCGCCAGCACGGAGCGTTCTGCCCCCCAATAGCAATAACCGGTGCCATAACAGGCCGCGACGTATTTTCGGTCGGTCAGGTTATTCACGTTTAACTGCACATATGCCCCTTTCAACGATGGATTAACGCGATCCAGATTCATCCGCACCGAAGCATCCACCAGCGTCACGGAAGGAATACGTAGCGTATTTTCGTTATCCGCCCACTGCTTGCCGATATAACGCACCCCAGCCCCCAGATCCACGCCGTAGGCAGTGGCATATTTGCCCCACAGCGAAGCCATTTGCTCCGGTGCCAGATACGGCGTATTGCCATTGTTGCCGTCAATTGCATCTTTAAACTTCACCTTGTTGTAGGTGTAGCCTGCTATCAGATCGAGATGTTCGGTTAACTTGCTGCGAGCCTCCAGTTCAATCCCCTGAGAATGTACTTTCCCGGCAGGCAGATAATAACTTTGCTGCACCACCCGATTGGCGACGTCATTCTGCGTCAGGTCATACAGGGCCATGCTGTAGATTGATGAACTGCCCGGCGGTTGATATTTCAGGCCCACCTCGTACTGCTCGCTGGTGCTCGGCTTCAGCATATGGCCGTTTTGATCGGCCAGCGCTTCCGGCGTCACCGCCGTGCTGTAACTGGCGTAAGGTGAGAAACCGCTGTCAAAGCGATACAGCAACGAGGCACGGCCGCTAAAGTTGTCGTCACGACGTTCATCGCTGGTGCCGGTGTTGAGCACCGTATTTTTTGCCTCTATACGGTCAAAACGGCCAGACAGATTCAGATACCAGTTCTGCAGGCTGATTTCATCCTGCAGATAAACGCCCGTCTGTTCATAGTGGCGTCGGGAATCGGTATGCGTCAGATTGGTCAGTCCCGCGCCCCACGACACACCGGTATAAGGGTTCAATTGAGAGGCGCCGGCAGATTCATCCCACAGGTTATTACGAAAACGCTGGTAATCCAGGCCCAGCATCACTTTGTGATCCAGCGGCCCGGTAGCAAAGTCGGCCTCCAGTTGGTTGTCGACGGCGAATGCATCCAGTGAGGTTGCCGAGCCGCTGTAATAGCGGTTCAGTAACTGGTGATCCTGATCCCAGCCAATCTGATAAACCTGCTGCAGTTCAACGTTAGAATGGGTATAGCTGGCATTCTGGCGGAATGACCAAACGTCATTAAAGCTGTGCGAGAAAGCGTAGCTGTAAATCTGCTCCCAACGTTTGAAGACGTTACGACTGCTCTCGCCATCAAAAAATCCGCGCCCCAGTTTGTCACCCGAGCTGGAATAGAGACTGCCATCTGCCGGTACTGCACTGTGATAACCGCCGGACGGATCCTTTTGCAGGTAAGCTTTCAGTAACAGTGAGGTATTTTCATCTGGTTGCCACAGCAATGACGGCGAAATTGCATAGCGTTCTTCGCGCTGATGGTCATACATGGTATCGCTGCTGCGCGTCATTCCGGTCAGCCGGTAAGCCCACTGCTCCGACAAAGGACCGGTCACATCGAAAGCCGCGCCCTGGGTGTTGTTATTACCCGCCGAAAGATTAACCTGCCCCTGCGTGGCAAACTGCGGGCGCTTGGTGGTCAAGGCCACCAGCCCGCCCGGAATGCTTTGCCCATACATCACTGAAGAAGGCCCCTTGATAACGTCGATACGCTCCAGGAACCAGGGATCAACCTGCAAGGCATTATAGGTGCCGCCGTCACTTAACAGGCGCAGGCCGTCGAGGAAGGTGTTATTGACATCACCGCCGTGGAAACCGCGTAATGCAATGGTGTCATAGCGTGTCGCGCCGCCGGCGAAGTTAGTGAAAACGCCCGGGGTATATTTCAGTGCATCGTTGACCGTTTGGGTATTCTGATCGCTCATTTGTTGGCGTGTCACCACGGAAACAGATTGCGCTGTCAGGATCAGCGGCTGGTCGGTTTTAGTCGCCCCCTGACTGGTGGTCGCCTGGTAGCCCTGAGTCACCGACTCGGCAGTATCAGCGGGCCTGGCGCTAACCACCAGGGTGTCTTCAGCCAACGAAGTCAACGGCAGGAACATCGCGAATGCACACAAAACACGCGATCGTTTGACAGGAAAAATCATCTGCATATTTGTAATCCCCGGTAAGTATCATTAAGTCACCCCCGACCCGCCCCCATCAGCAGCGCTGGCTGACAAGAGTGCAAAAGATCTATCGGTGTGCTGTATGTAAAGAAAAGGAAATATTAATGATAATTATTATCTTTATCGATAAGGAATTACAAGCATGAGGATACTTTTTATCAGCAGACGAACTAACTTGCCGTCGGCAAAAAACCTTGGGCTGATTGTGGAAAAGTAGATTGAAAATCAACAATAAAAAAATGCCAGCATTTGGCTGGCATACACACTCGAATCAATATGATCTATCTGGTGCCAGTGCTCAACGAGTTCCTTTGACGAACCAAACATAGAGACGCCGAGCCACCAGCAAAATAAGCGCCAGCAGAATATTCGCTATAACCCATAAACTTAATATGTATATAAAGGTTTGATAGAGGGGGATCCCGCGGTCGGCGGAAAACGGATTAAAATGCCAGAAGCGAATAATGACGAAGGGATTAAGGTTTAACCAATCAAAGAAGAAAGCGACCAGCGCTGGTGGCAGGAAAAAATAAAGTCCCAGGGTGATAATCAGCAGATACACGGCGGAGTTATCGCTTTTATAATCTTTCATATCAATGAATTACCATCATAAACCACATAAAAACACCTTGCGTGTCGCAGCATTTAACAGACCTGGCGAATGCGGCTTAGTTCCAGATCGGGGGTAAAATAAAGCCTGTTTGGCGTTTAATTTTCATTTAGTTTTTAGGTGGTATAACGCTAGTCAGCTCAGGAGGCTCCAATGATATCGGATTATTGCCCAACCCCACCCACCCCCAAAAAGCTCAAAATCATCTATGGCTGGTATATCTATACCCTCTATGCCCAGTTGGTCTTTAATATCTATCTGGCGGTCTATAACGGCTGCGTCAGGCGCCCGATTGAAGCGCCGCTGATCTCCGTGTGCCACAGTATTTTCATCGCATTTTTACTTTACCAGGTGCTGAAAAAACGCACCCATTTCGCCTGGGTGATGCTGGCCTATTACATTCTGATGCGGCTGTACTACGCCAATGTGCTGCACATCGAGTTCAATGCATGGAGCCGTGGGTTGGTTTTCATTTTTCTGACGCTGCTGCTGACCGGGACAGTTGCGGTGGGTCAACTTGCGACACCGCCACTGCGCCAGGATTGGTTGGCACGACTTGGGTGGCGACAGTGGGCAACGCTGGCGGCATTATCAGGGCTGTTGACGCCGTTGATCACCGCTGACTATTTGAGCTGACAGCCGAATTTACTTTGGAATATGCGGTTCTGAAATATCGACCAGGCGGCACACCTTGGTGTAGTTATTGGATTTCTCACATATTTTATCCGTGACGAAAACACCAAGGTAACTCAGCACCAGCAGATAACCTGCCATACACAAAACAAAAATAAGCGTTCTCACCGATAAGACCAACCTGACAACAAAGCCCTCAGCATCATACCTTGCTTACCCCGTTTTAGACTATTTCAAAGTATTTCGTAAATCCGCTGGTTATTTCCGGCATGCGAATGTTATGTTATCACATAACAAGAATCACAAGAAAAAGATCTGCCATGGATAACCGACCCTCGCCGTTACTCACCGTAGAACACCTGACGCTGTCGCTTGATGGAGACGTCAAAATTCACGATTTGAATTTTACGCTGTATGCCGGCGAACGTCTGTGTCTGTTGGGTGCATCGGGTTCAGGTAAATCACTCACTGCCGCCGCCATTTTGGGGACTCTACCGACTGGCGCGACAGTCAATGGTTCCATTCGGCTGCAAGGGCAAGAACTCGCTGGCCGGCATTTGCAACAGCGCAAACGCCCCGCACTGGCGGCCATCTTTCAGGATCCCTTTACCAGTCTCAATCCCCTGACCCGCGTGGGCCAGCAGCTAATCCTGGCACTGCAGGGGCAGAACAACATGAAAAAACAGCGGGCACAGCGTTGCGCCATCGAGTTGCTGGCAGTATTAGGCTTGCCGCCGGAGATCATCATGTCACGCTATCCTGGCCAACTGTCTGGCGGACAATGCCAGCGAGTCTGCGCGGCGCTGGCATTGGTGGGTGAGAAAAGCCTGCTAATCGCCGATGAGCCTACCACGGCGTTGGACATGGTCAGCCAACATCAACTGATCGAGATCCTGAAAGCTTATACCGAACGTCCTCACGCACCGGCATTGCTGTTTATTACCCACGATCTCACCGTTGCCGCCAACCTGTGTCAGCGCGCCATCGTGATGGTAGATGGCAAAATAGTCGAGCAGGGATCGTTCGCACAATTGCTGCATCACCCTGCTCACCCCTATACCCGGCAATTGGTTGCCACAGCGCAGCGCCCAACCTCCAAGCGGACAGCGCCGTTGAGTCTGGCAGGTTAACGGAGTGAATGGCATGTCAATCAGCGGAACGCTGCCCTTTATCAGCCTGCAGCAAGTCTGTCGACGATATTCATCACAGTCTGACGGACTGAAACCCACCGACCTGAATCTGTATCCGGAGGAACGCGTCGGGCTGGTAGGCTGTTCCGGCGCAGGGAAATCGACGCTGCTCAGGCTGTTGCTGGCATTGGAAACCGCGGATGCCGGCCATATCCTGTGCCAGGGTAATGTCGTCCGCCCAACCGCTGTGAACCCATTGCGCTGGTATCGACGTTTGGTGCAATACGTCCCTCAGGATGCCCATGCCTCACTTAACCCGCGCCACACGGTGGCCGAGTTGATTATTGAACCTCTGCGTCAGCTGGCACCCAGGCAGGATTTGAGCATTGCCGCTGAGCGGGCCTTGCGGCAGGTCGAATTGGATGATCACCTGATACACGCCCGCCCCGGCCAGCTCTCCGGTGGGCAGGCACAACGGGTGGCGCTGGCGCGTGCTATCGCGCTACAGCCCCGATTTTTAATCGCCGATGAACCGGTCAGCGGTCTGGATCTGCCACTGCGTCAGCAGATCATCGGCCTGCTGGACAAGATTACTCGTCAACAAAATATGGGCATGCTGCTCGTCTCCCATGATATTTCACTGGTCGCCGCCCTATGCCAACGAACGCTGGTGATGGCCTGCGGCGTCATCGTGGAAGATCGTCCAACCGATGAACTGCTGCGCAGCCCGCGACATGCCGCCACCTGCGATCTGCTGGCCGCCATTCCCTCGTTACCCGCCCTTTATCAGCCCTGACATTCTGAGGACTTTTTCATGTTGAACCCACGCTTTATTGGCCCCTCCGGCTGCCTGCTCGCCGGCAGCTTGCTGCTTGGCGGCTGTTTTGACCCTGCCGAACCGAAAGCCGGTAACGGCGAAGAACGGCGCATCCGGCTGGCCATGTTGCAACCGCCTCGTTCCGGGCTCACGCCGCTCAGCGATGATGCGTTTAAACTTTCGCGCTGGAGCAATACCGAAACGCTGGTGCTGCTGAACGCCAATGGTGATGCCGAACCGGCATTGGCCACCGAATGGCAGCAGATAGATCAACACCGCTGGCGCTTTGTGTTGCGGCCGGGGGTCAGTTTCCACGACGGCAGTGTAATGACAGCACAGAGCGTCGTATGCTCACTTTCGGCGGCAATCAACGCCGCACCCAAACCGCGTATCCTCGACGGCATTGAATTATCAGTCAGCATTGAAGGCGATCACGCCGTGATTATTTCCACCGCGGTCCCCGACCCTTTACTTCCGCAACGGCTGTCCAGCCCACAGTTGGCGATCCTTGCCGAACGGGCTTACGGTGCCAACGGCGTGGTTAACCCATTGCTGGCCGGGACCGGCGCTTTTGTGCTGACGGAAATCAACGGGACCAGCAGCGCGCGACTAAAGCGTTTTGAAGGTTATTGGGGCCAAAAAGCCGCAGCGCCGGGTATCGACGTCAGTTTTGTACCGGACGGTTCCGCCCGAGCCGCAGCTCTGCGCACCGGCAGTGCCGATCTGGTTGAAGCCGTGCCGGTATCACAGTTGCCACTGATTGCGGCAGAACGCATCCATGAAGTGCCGATGCCGCGCACCAATACCCTGTATCTGAACACCCGAGTAGGTGTCTTTAGCGATCCGCAGGTGCGTGCCGCCGCCGCCGCGGCTATTGAGCGTCAACCCCTGGTGGACAATGTCTACGAAGGCCGTGCCGATGTCGCCAGCGGGCTGCTTGGCCCGGCACTGCCCTGGGCCGCCCCATTGAGACAGCCGCAACCCTTGCTGCCCACCCAGACGGTAACGAATAAAACCATCACCCTGGCCACCTTCAGCGATCGCGCCGAGCTACCGGAAGTCGCCGTTTATCTGGCGCAACAGCTTGGCGCAGCCGGTTTTGAGGTGAAACAGGAAGTGCGGGAATATGCGCATATTGAGGCCGATGCGCTGGCAGGCAAATTCGACGCATTTATTCTGTCGCGAGCCACGGTGTTGGACTCCGGCGATCCACTGGCTTATATGTTCAGCGATTTCGCCTGTCAGGGCTCGTTCAATATCGCCCAACTGTGCGACCCGCAGGTGGATGCGGCTATAACTCAGGCTGCTGCTATTGCGGCCGGAGCACAGCGGCGTCAGGCGATCATGGCGGCGGAAAACCGCATAATGGCCACTAATGCCGCGATCCCGCTGCTGCATGAACGAGTGATCCAGGGGGAAGCCGCGGGCATGAAGAATGCAGAGCGCGATCCGCGAGAACGCCAACTGGTGACACCGCGCAGCATGATCGCCAGCGGACAGCCCTGATGCGACTGGCGCAATGGCTATTGCCACTGGCCTCGCGGCTGTTTGCCCTGTTGGCAATGATATCCCTGATCGGTCTGATGCCCTGGCTATCCGGTCGCGACCCGGCAATTAGCCTGCTGCGAGCTCGCTCGGCCGAACAGGAAGCGACGCCCGAAGCCCTGAATGCCATTCGCCAACGCTTTGCTCTGGACGACGGGCCGCTGATGCTGCTTGGCCGCTGGCTTAATGGGGTATTGCATGGCGACGCTGGTCACTCCTGGATCTCCGGCCGCCCGGTACTGGAGGGGCTGTTACAGGCTACCGGGGTTTCTCTAACGTTAATGGGCTACGCGCTGGCGATAGCGCTGTTAGTCGCAGGGTTGCTGGCACTGCCAACCCTTTGGCGCGGCCTGCATGGCGAGTACCGCCGTTCTGCAGGCGTGTTGGCGGTGGCGCTGACCGCCCTGCCCGAGTTTCTCCTGGCCGCGCTGTTACTGATCCTCGGCGCCGTCTGGCTAAACTGGTTTCCCCCCTACGGCTGGCAAAGTTTGCGCCATGTGGTGCTGCCGGCGCTGGCATTGGGTTTACCTGCCGGCGGCCTGCTGGGCCTGTTGTTCAGTGACGGTTTGGCCGCGACCTTATCCGAACGCTGGTTAATCACCTGGAGCCTGGCCGGTATCTCCCGGTGGCATTGTCTGCTGGCGGTGTTGCGCCGCACGCTACCCGCCTTGTTACCGCAAATCGGTTTGGTGCTGGTTGGGCTTACCGGCGGCGCCATCGCCGTCGAGAAAGTCTTCGCCATTCCCGGTCTGGGCAGAGCGACATTAGGTGCCGCCATCGCACAAGATCTGCCAACGCTGCAATGCGGAATTCTGATCTTGTTGCTGATCGCCTTCAGCACCGGTTTTTTGGCACAGGGCACGCATTATCTGTTGCTGGGTCGGGTAGCGCCAAGCCTGGCCAATTCGATGCCGCCACCGCACAGCGGCAAAGGCAGTTACGTTTTCGCCGCCTTTGCCGCGCTGTTGTTATGCTTGTTGGTGCTGAGCGGGATCATACGCGATCCACTTTCGTCTCTGCATATTCGCCTCCAGCCGCCCAGCCTCGATCTGCCCTTCGGCGCGGATGCCACCGGTCGGGACATCCTGGCGCGCGTCGCTTACGGTGCGCTGAATACCAGCCTGCTGGCACTGGCGGTCAGCTTCGCTTCGCTGTTCCTCGGGATAATGTTCGGGCTGATGCCACGTCTGATGTGCGGAATGATTGAGCTGGCCAACGCCACACCGCCGATTATCGCAGGCCTGTTAGTGGTCGCCATTAGCGGCCCTTCAGCCTACGGCGCCGCCTGCGCGGTGATGTTGGTTAGTTGGGCTCCGCTGGCCGCTCATTGCGCTTCGCTGCTGATGGAAGCCCGCACTCAACCCTATATCCGCATGCTGCCGGTGTTGGGAATAGGCCGAGTGCGCACCTTGACGCATTACCTGCTGCCTGCCTTATGGGGGCCACTGCTGCGCCATGCCATGCTGCGCCTGCCGGGCATTGCGCTGGCGCTGGCCGCCCTGGGTTTCCTTGGCCTGGGTCCACAGCCACCCAGCGCAGAATGGGGGCTGGTGCTGGCGGAAGGCATGCCCTATATCGAACGGGCGCCGTGGGGAGTCCTGGCACCGGCGATCGCTCTGATATTACTGGCGGTGCTCGCAGTAACGTTGGCCAATACCGCCGGCAACCGTCGGGGCTGACGGCGCATCCTGGCCCGGTTTGTAGTAATATTATGCGGTACCTCAACCGGCCGGGAGACCCAATGCACCATCTGATGTTAGATATTGAAACCCTGGATATAAAACCCAGCGCGGTGATCCTGGTGGTCGCCGCGGTATTTTTCGATCCTCAAACCGGGCAGCTCGGTGCGGAATTTGAAAACGCCGTCAGCAGCCAAAAAGATCAGCCCGGCAGAACCATCAGCCTGGATACCGTCGCCTGGTGGGCGAAACAGTCTGACGAAGCGCGCAAACTGGCTTTCGGCGGCACAGAAAGCCTTAAACGCACGCTGACCAATCTGAGCCGGTTTATCCATATGAACAGCACCGATAAGGTCAAGGTCTGGGGTAACGGCAAGGAGTTCGATTGCGCCATCCTCGAACATGCCTTCCAGCAGCTTGATATGCCCTGTCCATGGAAGTTTTGGGATACGCAAGATGTGCGCACGGTGATCACCCTGGCAGAAATGCTGGGCTTTAACCCGAAGAAAGAACGGGCATTTGAAGGCACGCCCCACCGGGCATTGGACGACGCCAAACATCAGGCGCGTTACGTGGCGGATACGGTATCGGCACTTTACTATCGCAAAGCCGCTGGGTCATAAATAGAACCGGACTGGCGTACCGGCGGCGGGCCTATGTTTTGCCTCTTTCCATTTAGCGCCAGAATCTCTACTCTAGCCCTCTTTGTCACTCGGATGTGCTGTTTTTGTTATGCAAAAATTTCTGTTTCTGCTTCTTAGCCTGGTGCTGCTCGGCCCGCTGGGTATCGATCTCTATCTGCCGACCATCCCCGCTATCGCCGTTGGCCTTAACAGCAGTGAAGCGCTGATTCAGTCCACCATTTCTCTGTTCATTTTGGTGCTGGGCCTCGGGCAGGTTATTGCCGGCCCGCTGGTGGATAACTACGGCCGCAAGCCGGTGGCTCTGGCCGGTATTGCGATTTACATGATTGGCGCTGCGATGGCGGCGCTGGCCACCACGCCAACGATGTTTGTCGCCTCTCGCCTGTTGCAGGGTGTGGCGGTGTGCTGTACCGCAGTGGTGGCATTCAGTGGCGTGCGCGATCGGATGAACGGCGACGATGCGGCCCGTGCCTTCGGTTTTCTCAACGGTACGCTGAATATTATTCCTGCTCTGGCCCCCTTGCTGGGTGGGCTGCTGGCAGAAGCCTTTGGCTGGCGCGCCCCATTCTGGTTCCTGGTGTGTTATGCGCTGGCGGTACTGGTACTGATCGCCCTTCGCCTGCCGGAAACCCGTCCGGCGGACACCGTGCGCGTCAAAGGATTGCCGGTGCGACAATATGCACGCATCGCCCGCGATCGCCGCTTTCTGTCCTTCGCCGTAGTCAACTCCGGTGCCATGGGCATGGCGCTGACCTACGTCTCGCTGGCCCCCAACGTGCTAATGGGCACCGCCGGGCTGACGCCGTTGCAATTCTCGTTGGTGTTTGGCGCCAATGGTTTTTGGATCATGCTGGTGAGTTTTTTCGCCAACCGCATCATTCACAAGGTCGGACGCCCAGTCTGTCTGGCAACCGGCGGTATATTGATGGGTATCGGGGCTATTGGGCTACTGCTGGGCGTCTCCTTACTGTCTGGTGCGGCACAAACTCACTGGCTGGCTTATATGCTACCGGTCGCTTTTGCCTGCGCTGGTTTAGCCTTTGTGATGGGCCCGGCAACCAGCTACGCGCTGGAGCCGTATTCCAATGAGGCCGGGGTAGCTTCTGCATTGGTAGGTTTTGTGCAGATGGCCGGCGGTGCGGCTCTGGGCTTGTTGGCGATGGCGCTGCCATTGCAGCCCAAACTGTCACTGGCGCTGGTGATGCTGGTGGGTTGCCTGCTGGCGCTGCACGCACGACAGCGCAGCAAGCAAATAAAAGGTCAGTTGAAGAAGATTATCTGAGGTTTACGCCTCGGTGATGATTGGCACTCTGGCGGCCAGCGCCGTCAGTAATTCATAACCCAGCGTACCTGCCGCGGTGGCGACATCGTCAACCGGCAGGCGCCGCCCCCACAGTTCCACTTCCGCCCCGATACCCGCATGCGGGCAAGGCGTCAGATCGACCACCAGCATATCCATTGAAACCGTGCCTAACGTTCGTGTCAGCACACCGTCCACCCAGACTGGCGTACCGGTTTGCGCATGACGCGGATAACCATCGGCATAACCACAGGCTACCACGCCGATGCGTTGCGCTCCCTCGGCGCGGTAACGCCAGCCATAACCCACCTGATCACCGGATTTCAGCGTTTGAACACCGATAATTTCGCTACTCAGCGTCATGGTGGGTTGCAGACCGCTGTCGGCAATGTCACGCCATTGGCCGCTTGGAGAAGCGCCATAGAGCACAATGCCCGGCCGCACCCAACTGCCATGGGTTTGCGGGTGCCACAGCGTAGCGGCAGAGTTGGCCAGACAGCGCGGCAAAGTGATGCCCTTCGCCGCCCGTTCTATGCTGGCCATTTGCGACTCGACGCCCTGTGGACCGTCCGCGGTGGCGAAATGACTCATCAGCGTCAGGCTGGCGATATTGCCGATCTCCTGAGCCTTCATCCAGATAGAGTGCAAACGTTCCGGTGCAAAACCCAGACGGTTCATGCCACTGTTCACTTTCAGGTAAACATCCAGCGGTGCCGACAGTTTGGCCTCGGCTATCGCCGCCAGTTGCCAGTCGCTGTGTACCGAGGTCGTCAAACGATAGCGGTCCAGCAGGGCCAAATCCTGTGGCTTGAAAAAACCTTCCAGCAACAAAATCGGTCCTTGCCAGCCGGACTCACGCAGCAAGATGGCTTCGGCCAGATCCAGCAAGGCAAAACCGTCGGTCTGCGCCAGACTGCGCCAGACATGTTTGATACCGTGACCATAGGCATTGGCCTTGACCACCGACCAGACTTTGGCTTTGGGGGCGAAACGGCGAACCACCTGCAGGTTATTTTCAAAAGCGCCAAGGTGTAACGTGGCGGAAATCGGGCGAGGCATGGGCACTCCTACGGGCCGGCAAATGCGGTCACGGGCCAACGCCCGTGACAATAACATTATAAATTAGGGTTTTTAACGCGCGGGATGCACATCGTTCAAGGGGCCGGTGTAGAGGCTGCGAAATCCGGCGCTGTAACGTGCCACTCCCAGATCGTCTGAAGGAATGGCCGGTGTGATACCGGAAATCAAATCGGAAAGCAGTTGGCCGGAACCACAGGCCATGGTCCAGCCCAGGGTGCCGTGGCCGGTATTCAGGAACAGATTTTTCAGCGAGGTCTTGCCGACAATTGGCGTGCCGTCCGGCGTCATCGGCCGCAAACCAGTCCAGAAGGTAGCGTCTTCCACCCGTCCACCGTTAGGGTAAAGGTCGCGCACCACCATCTCCAGCGTCTCTCTACGCTTTTGTTCAAGCTGAGTGTTAAAACCAACGATTTCCGCCATGCCGCCGACGCGAATACGCTGATCGAAACGGGTAATGGCGATTTTGTAAGTTTCATCCAGCACGGTCGAGAACGGTGCGGCGGACTCATCGGTAATAGGAATGGTCAGCGAGTAGCCTTTCAGCGGATAGACAGGGATCGACACCAGGTCACGCAACAGCGCGGTGGAATAAGAACCAAAGGCCACTACGTAGCTGTCGGCTTTGAAGATTTCTCCGCCACATTGCACACCGCTGATCTTGTCCCCTTCTACCAGCAGGCGATCGACGCTGCGGTTATACAGGAAAGTAACTCCGGCCTGCTGCGCCAGTTTGGCCAGTTGCTGGGTAAAGAGTTGGCAGTCGCCGGTTTCATCGTTAGGCAGTTGCAGCCCACCGGTCAGCTTATGTGCCACCTGCGCAAGTGCAGGTTCAACGCTGGCCAACTGACTGGCTTCCAGCAGTTTGTAGGGCACGCCGGCATCTTCCAACACCGCGATGTCTTTCGCCGCACTTTCAAACTGTTGCTGGGTACGGAACAGTTGCAGCGTCCCGCCCTGACGGCCTTCATACTGGATGCCGGTTTCCTGGCGCAGCGCCTTGATACAGTCACGACTGTATTCCGCCAGCCGCACCATACGCCCTTTATTGGTCATGTAGTGTTCGGTGTTGCAGTTTTTGAGCATCTGCCACATCCAGCTCAATTGGAAGCTGCTGCCGTCCAGACGAACCGCCAAAGGCGCATGGCGCTGGAACATCCATTTAACCGCCTTCAAAGGCACGCCAGGCGCAGCCCACGGAGCCGCATAGCCCGGTGAGATCTGACCGGCATTCGCCGCACTGGTTTCCATCGCCGGGCCGGGTTGACGATCGATCACCGTCACCTCATGCCCCGCTTTCGCCAAATACCAGGCGCTGGCAACACCCACCACTCCACTACCTAAAATTACCACTCGCATCGCTGACTCCAGCTTAAGGCTTCACAAAGCATAATCTTCTGCTCACAGGAAATTAACTCAGTGGAAAAATCCGTCCAACATCTTCGTCATCAAACGTGACAACATTCACAATTAATTTATCGTTCATGCCCGTCTCTTTTGCAATAGCTACCTATAAATAGCGATAAGATGCGGTGAAAGGAGGATTTGAGAGCGAAACACAGGCCGATGTGCAGTCAATGACCGCATTGATAGCACCAAGTAAAAGCCAAGAAAGCAACAAGGATTTAACAGAATATAAAAATGAAACAGCGCCAATACCACAGAGTAATAAACTACAAAATAGCAACTTTACTGATATAACGCTTTGCAGGAGTGAGATCCTGTTCCAGCAGAAAAAACTCAGGGTAAAAGCTCCCCGGTAGCTCTCCATGTGGGTTCCCAACGACAGATCGTTGAATTTTTAAGCTTTATATCATTATTACCTCTGCGTAGATTGAGCTACGATTGATATAGCATCATAAAAGATAGGAATTTGATTTATATTCAATAATATACGATAAATTCAGCTCAAAAAAAACACTACAAAGTAAGACAAAACACCACATTACGCATCATATTAATCAATGACTTGTAGAAGATAGTGACCTGTTTTTCATGCAATAAACACGCAAGTTAAATAGCCAGGATCCATCCCGGCATCGCATTACATCCCCAGTCTCGACACAAGAATCGCATCAGACTCATCTGCTGTGTGTAGGCAGAGAACGTCTTGAAACGCCCCGTAACACGCACCGACCGCACTAGCAGTTTGAGTCCCACCGATCAGCAGTGGTGCTGTATTGCCGACCAAGCTCGCCAACTTACCAGTCACTGATGGGATTGATGTCTTCAACAGCGTCCCTTTCTCGTACCCTTCTATCACGCCAGACGAAACCTTAAACAGACCAGCTGATGGGATGTAATCGGCATACACCGTTGTAGCAACATAAAGAGCGTTGCCATTGCCTGCTGGCCAACCGCTATCGCGTGTCCCATACCGCCATGCTTCCGTCGTTCCCTGACCATTAGTTATCATCGTGCGTAAGTATGCCAACGGTAAATTATTGATGTTGTAACCTGCCGTGATGCCGTTATTGTCCGCTCGGTCGAGATCACTCATTCGACCAGCGATAAGGTAAGATTTGCCTTTTTGAATAATTTGGTTCGCACGGCTCTTCAGGAACCAACCACCCGCCGACGCAATTTTTATAATCACAGCATGTGATGCGGCATCGTAAATCATGGGGAACAGGGGATCGGGAGTACCTTGGGAACCCGCTAACAGGTCACCACTAGCACCAAGCATGTTATAGACAGTCTGGACGTTTCCGGAACCATCAACTTTTATGCCAAACGCCGGAGCCGCACAAATGGTCGTGCGTTCGTATATTGCGTTATTTAGCAGAAAATTAAAGCGAGCAAGACAGCCGTTCTCATCAGGGATTGTTCCCCCATCTGCAATAACACGCGCTTTGTGGGAGTTGAAAAGTGCTTGAGGGTCAAGGATATCAGCGGAAAGATCTAGAGCTTTGCGGAAGCCAGCGTAAGCTTTTCCAGTTTGGTTTACTGCTACCATTTAAAATTCTCCGTTAAGCGGCAGGCGGTCGAGGCATGCCCAGTTGTACATTGGGAAAGGCTGACCGTTTCGGGTGATCCAGCGTGATGTCTGTGTTGAACTGTCACGCAGACACACCAGCGGATAGACAAAGTCTTTAACGGCCGGCACGGTATTTGTGAATCCGATGAGCAGATGGTCTGTCATCGCTGGGGCTTGATTGAGAGTTAGACGAACAGTATTTGGTGCGACAACAGCCACTGACTGAACCACCGCAGAAGAGTCCTGCAACGAAAAGCCCTGTCCTGGGCAATCGGCGATCATTGTTGTATCAATCACAAGCGGAAGGTAAGGGACATCGAAAATGACTTCGATAGTGCTACCGTTAACAGATAATGAACGAGCCTTAAGCCCCGTCCATGTGCCTTTTTTCGCCGGGTCATACAGATGCCAGTAAATCGCCTGGGCGGCATATTCACCCTGCAATACTTTTCCGGCGGCATTTAGATGGCTTAGCGTTGCATCGTTATACAGCCAGTTGAGTGGGTATTTCGGGCCGTACATTATTGCCTTGGGCGCGTTCTCCCGCACGTAAGTTAACTGGTCAGTTGCCGCAACAGAATACGGCTGCACGATCACGGGGTCGCCAATAGGATTGCCCTGATCATCAACCTGCTGGTTTTTTGTATTAATACGGCTCCCGACCTGCCCTATCACTTCCGCGAAATTCTCTGTCTGACCAGTGATACCTTTAAATACCACCTGAAGATCCGAAAAATATGGGGTCATTTTCACGAGAAAGTCACCGGGATTCTGCGAACTACCGTTAGCTTCCATCTCCTGCGGGGTCATAGCGCACCCTCTCGGGTTTTCACCAGCACATCAGAACGGAGCAAATAATCGAACCCAGCACGCCAGCTGCGATTGTTGTCGCCAAAGTAAAACGGCCCTGCGGCATCACCGAAGGTTTCGAAATAGGCCTTCACCGCATCGAGGGTGGATTCATGCAGTTCGCCCAGCAGGCGCTTGATTTGACGTTTGCGCTTGTCGTTCAGCTCCTGCACCTTCGGCAGACGGTCGCCCAATATTTCGTTGTAGGCGTCAGCCACGTCCTGATAATTAACGTTTGGAAGCTTACCTGACGCGTCAGCGTCATCCCCCGTTTGGGGGTTAGGGGGTATTGGTTCAATGACTGGTTCTAAACTGACTGATTCTGGGTGCAGCTCCTGCACCCTCCCCCCTGCAGCAGATGCACCCATGGGTGCAGGATTTGCACCATAGGGTGCAGCATCTGCACCATAGCTATTCAGCACAAGGTGGTAGACGTTTGAACGATTTAGACCGTTCTCAGCTTTCCGTTCTTCGATGCGCACCAGGCCATCTTTGACCAATTGCTGAATGTGATTTTGGGCGGAGCGTTTGGATATTTCGCATTGTTCAGCGATGTACTGAACTGCTGGCCAGCACTCACCCTGATCGTTGGCGTTATCCGCCAGTTTCAGCAACACCAATTTACGCAGTGGGTTGCCGACTTTCATTTTCATCGCCCGCACCATCAATTCCATGCTCATGATTAGATCCCCAGCCCATCTGCAAGCTGGCGGCACGCGTCCTGGTACTGCTCCGGCGATAAGTTTTCATCACGCAGCGCGGCCTTGCCCTGCTCGTATTGTTCCCAAACTGCATGTGCGGCAGCCTGGCGATCTTCGAAAATCGGTTTGATATCTGCGGCGTCAGCAGGCATGCCATTCAGGCGCCAGCCGTTCCGATATGTGATGTGATCGGTTTGCATATTGGTCTTTCCTCGATACAGCGTTTTTACGCGGCGCTGGTCAGGCGCTGAGTTTCCTGCAGGGCGCTTAATGCGCCGGCTATTCGTTGTGGTGTGTCACAGGCACCAAGCAAAATTGCGATAATTGCCGCGGCAAATTCTCGAATGGCCACTGACAGCAAATATTGCGGCGTGGGCCCATCCAATCGTGCGCGCCGTTCTGCTGGCATGGCTGCGATCATCGCGTCGGCCAGTTCCTGCACCTTTGCCCTGGCGGCTTTCGAGTCGCTGCGCATGTGGCGAAAAATCGCCTGCCGGTTGGTGTTAATCGCACGCCAATCAGCGGTACCGGCTGAATCTTCAATTGGGTAAAGCCGCACGCGGCCGCCGTCAGCTCCGATCTGGAACCACGCGCGGCTGATCTCGATGGCCACATGTTCCTGACCACTCTCCGCCGCCCAGGCTGTAATTTCATTTTTCAGTTTTTCGATGTGTTCCACTTCGCGTCTCCTGTCGCTTCGAAAACCGATTTCACTTAATCAGATTTCGGTGGGGTTGGTTGTTAATCTGCATCCGTCGATTGCTGTTGGTAGAAATCTGGGTCATACGCCAAAGCACCGGATGTCAGGCGATCCAATCGTGCAGCTCGTCGTTCAGGAACGCGAACGCCCCAGCGGGATACAGAAGCTTGTGAAACACCTGCGGCTTCCGCGAGTTTGGTCTTGTTGCCGAAATACTTTACAGCGTCGTCAGTGAGCATTTTTGCCTCCTGTGATTAACATTTGTTTGAAAACTACAACTTAACAAAAGCTAAGTCAAATTAATTTATAGTAACTGGATGAACATGACTTCACTAAGTGACCGCATTAAATTGCGTAGGACAGAACTGGACATATCACAGCAGAGGCTTGCCGACGCCGTGAAGGTTTCCCACGTAACCGTTTTTAAATGGGAAAACGGGGATACCGAGCCAAAGGGGAAAAATCTTTTCCTTCTGTCAAAAGCGCTGC
>RCUM01000551.1_pt1 | contig 20994 bp, 22 predicted proteins | sample 2166141 | NCBI WGS metagenome assembly RCUM01 (sample SAMN09932756, study PRJNA488358) | compost metagenome | isolation source: compost soil in crotonic acid-enriched | place: Germany: Experimental Botanical Garden
AGGAGGAACAGGGCTACACCTTCAGCTTCTCCCAGCTCACCATCAATGCCGACACCCACCCACTGCTGCAGCGAATGCACAAGCCAGGGGACGAAAAGCGGAGTTTGGTTATTGTGTCGCCGGATGAATACGACGCCTGGCTGGGGTGCAAGGACCCTGAACTGGCGAGAACCTACCTGATGCAGCAGGTAGCTGAACAACTAATCGGGATATCACTACCAAGCAAGGGATGATGGTGGCGCAAGTCTGTACGGAAATCGTTCTCTCAATAACTGCCACATTCCCGTGTTGAATTGTCCTAAGTCGAGATGCTTCCTGATGGTAGTAATTGCTAATAGCATAGTGTCTGTCTATGAGGTGTTGTGGGGAGCCTATCCCCTAGAACATCAAAAGATCCACTAGGGGTAGGCGAACTAGGTGAATACATGCAACAGCAACGTACGTTCTGTTGCTTACGTGGGCGATGTGACAAGCCCAGTGCCGAAATCGCTTGAATTAAACTGTGCAGTAAACAATTTGCGAGCAGTGCTCATCAATTGAGCGGAAACAGCAGCAGACACCATCAACTCCTGTTCCTTAACTGCACGCTCCCACCAGAGAGCTGCGACACCAGCGACGTGTGGGCAGGCCATGCTAGTGCCATCCAACGCTTGCAAGGTACCGCCTGGCCAAGCAGATAGCACACCAACCCCAGGTGCGGCGATATGAGCAAAACTGTTCGAAAAGTCGGCAATTCCGTATTGGGAGTCAAGCCGGTGTGCAGCTGCTACAGAAATCACCCCATCTGCAGCGGCTGGCACTGATGTTGCAATCTTGTACTGGGCATCAACTTCCCGCCGGCTTTCATTACCAGCAGCAGCAATGACTATTGGGGAACCATTGAACGCGCTCTGCGCTTTAAACATCGCCATTATAGCGTCGAACATTCGTAGATTTCCTCGATAGGCTTCGAGCGCTTGTGACGTAGCTAAGTCAACGGGCCACCCGTTATCAACTTTGTGTTGAACAGTCCCGGGAAAGTCAAAGCCGAGGGACATGGATATCACGTTGGCTCGTTCTTTTAGTGCCCAATGAAGGGCCTGGAAGATCATGTCCGAACTCCCGCCACCATCATCACCAAGGACCTTACCAATAAGTGCCTTCTTCACACCGCGAGCTATACCAATGCGGCGGTCATCCACGTTGCGACCAAAGATCGTCCCTGCACAGTGAGTACCATGCCCATTTCCGTCCTGCTTGCCAGTACCAGTGAAATCCTCAACATTCAGAACTATGCCCTTAAACGCAGGATGATCAGCATCAATTCCCGTGTCCAGAACTGCCACTGTTACTCCGTCACCGGTATAGGGAGAAACATCTGCTCCTACGGCAGCAATACCCCAAGCATCGCCATCCGCGGCAGGCTCTCCGCTAAAGGGCTTGATCAGGCGCGTTCCAATAACAGGTGCGGCCGATCTCACTTGGGGATCATTGCGCAGTTCGGCTAAGGCATGTGCCGGGATATTTTCAATCTCAATCTTTAACTGAGCTTTCGTGCTGTTAGCCGTCAGCTTTCCAGATGGCGTTCCTCTTTTGAGCTGGCGAGGAACGGATGCCACATCACGCAGCACAACATACTTTTCCATAAGTCTAACTCTCGAGCGATCTCATTTGAGTCCGTTTTTCTAATGTAATCCGATGACTGTCAGTCTGTATCCCGTCGGATTTATTGCCACTTTTGCCAAGACACTCAGACCCGAATTGGTAGCGAGATTTGAGGTTGAATTGGAGTTAGCGTCTTGGCATATGCCTTCAGAATATTGGCATACAGATCCGGATGTTTTGGGGCTTCAACTGAAATGATCAATGCGTACTTGATCTTCTGCGCGTTGTCAGCTGTGCCGCCACTCTCGCGAGCGTTGTAGTGAATATCGAATGCAGGCGCATCAAGGCTAGAGCCTCGCATGCGGCTTGTGTCATGCAGAACTGTTTCCCATTTTCCTGCGTCGGAGCGGAGTTCAGCCTCAGTCGCAAACTTCTTTTTCTTGAAGAATGATTTAGAGTCGGCGTTTGACTTGCCTTCTTTGATCTTGTCTCCGTTGGGCCGGAATGTAACCTCGAGCCCTGCGCGGGTATAAGAGGCAGAGTCTTGCGGGTCAGTGGCGCTCGCGAATGTAAAGGTTGCTTTGAGCGTGACCATCCCGGTCAAGCCACCTTCAGGTAGAGGTAACGGGGCCCGTAAATATTTTCCCGGCTTCAGCTCACCTTGGTAGACAATTCTAGCGACGCCGTTCGGACAGGAGATAACGGTCATCAGATCTTCAGATACCTTCCCCCAACCGACATCTACCGCATCATGGCCATTGTCATCCGCGGTATGAATGAGCAATGCCTTAATAGCTAGAGGTGAGAGTTCTGCCCCTAGTACCGCTCGAACACCGACAGCACTTCGGAGAATGCTAGGGGCGGCGTAGCTTGTCCCCTGCAGAGGTACCAGCTCAGGTTTGGCTGCTGGCACTAGGGTGTGGAAATACTCTTTGCTCGAGCCGCCGAATGCCATAAGGTCAGGCTTGATAAAGCCTGGACTTCGACCTGGGCCTTTCGCGCTATAGTTTGCTCTGCGCCAAGTAGTTCCGGTGTTCGTGGCAGATCCAACAGCAACTGCGTTTACGGAGTCTGATGGAACCTGAACCCTGTCGTAACGAAGAACATCGTCACGAAGACCATTGTTACCTACTGCGACAGTCATGAACGTCTCGCCGTCACTCAAAAGATCGTCAATCACCGAAGTCCAGGTGTGAACTTCTGTATCTTCAATCGGGATGTCCGGGCCAAGGCTGAGATTGATAAATTCGTACTGACGTGACAACAGAACCTCTTCCACGTGCCCGAGGGTTCGATAGAGAGCTAATGGGTCTTCGGTGTTTGCCCCGTCATCCAAAACGCGTACATGGTCAACGTAGGAGTAAGGCCGCGCAGCCGTTTCTTCAGGTTCTATTGCCCCGAAGAGGAAAGCAGAAGTTGCAGCCAAACCATGTTCTGGGCCATCGGCGTCATCGTCCACTAAAGGGTCCATCACGTAATAGTTTCGAATCCAACGTCCTATTGGGTGAACCTGCGGTAGACCACCATCCAAAATGGCAACCTTGGGCTCGGATGACAAAGGGTCTTGTGTGGGCAAAAAACACTCGATGGCGGGGCCACTGCGCCGGATACTCGGCAACAAACCGCGCATCTTTGGTACAGGGCGTATTACCCTAACAAACACAAACTTTGACAATTCGAGGGCCTTCTTGTGAGGACCCTCAACTGGTACGAACCACAGTGTTCCAGCTTGGAAACTGAGATCTTGATGAACCTTTACGCCTAACTCTGCTGCGAACTGAGTAAAGGCGTGCTGGATGAAGCTGCTATCTTCATCGGCGAGCAGGTGAACGCCAACTTCGTAAAACCGATCACTTTCACCACCAGCATCAGCGATACGCTGAGAGGGGGCAAATGCTCCGATCTTCTCGATACGGCGTATGTCAAGGGTCTCATCTGAATCAGAGTCAGCCTTGAGGATCCAATTACTGAGCGCTCGAAATGCTTGCCGCTTACCTGCCACGAAAATTTCGGTAGTTGAGCACTCAAGTGGCTCACCCTTACGCTTCCAGCCATCCGGGCGAATAGTAACTTTCCGACTTCCTATGGGCTTCAAGCCAGCAGCACGAAACAAATCTGATGGGAAAAAAGATCGTGCGATATAGCTTGGATTGAGAACGAACCTAGAGACGCCAAAGTCATGTGGACAGGCATTCTGTGGCAGCTCATCTAGCACGGTTGCTGTATTAACAATCTGGGGGAAAAGGCGCTCCTGGGTTTGCTTTAGGGTGTAAACCTCGGATTTGTCAAAATTTCGACGAGGACCTTTTATGTCGTGAGTTAGCAGCTCACCACGACCGATTAGAAAGTTAGTTTGACTCATGCATCCTTACTCATCCTTGATGACCGGTTACTGGCTGGAGTACTCGGTCGATGTTTTCGAATCGTATCTCGACTGACGCCCGTAATTTCATTGACGCGCCGTTGAGACAGTTCAGTGTGGTTGTAAAGCAAGACAGCAAACTCAATTTGAGCCTGGCGATCGAGAGAAGCACATTTGGTCTTTATCAGATCTGATACCAGACTCTCAACGGTCCCTCCTCCAACGACAAGGCCTCTTCTGAGACGCATCACTAGCCTTTCAATATCACTAAATGATTCGTTTTGGAAAGAGTATGCAAGTACATCTAACCATTTTTTAAATTGATTAAGGTCTGGGCCAAGGAAGCGCTGGATTGCCGCACTCACTGCATCGGCATCTGGGGACCCGAACTCGATGACAGTATCGAAGCGTCTCCATAGAGCTGGATCGATAAGCTCCGGGTGGTTGGTTGCCGCGAGTAAGAGACCAGATGCCGGCCATTCGTCTACTTCTTGAAGAATGACAGTAACTAGGCGTTTCAACTCGCCAATATCGCTGTCATCACTGCGACGCTTAGCGATTGCGTCTAGCTCATCAAGAAGAAGTACACATGGGGTCGATTTGGCATAATCAAGAGCGTTGCGAAGGTTTGTACCGCTTTGCCCTAAAAGGCTACTCATCACTGCAGTCAGGTCTAGAACAAATAGTGGGACGCCTAGTTGAGCAGCAATCCAACGGGCAGTGATTGTTTTACCAACACCTGGGGCTCCAACGAAGACTGCTGATTTGGTTGGGTCAAGGCCTCGTTCTGCCAACAATTTACTCTGCTGGCGCTCTTTGATGAGTAAATCGAGGGCTGTTTCGATATCGGTGGATAGAATTGGCTTTGGCCGAGATGACTCGTCGACATATCTTTTCAGGAGCGCCAGCTGCGAATCGTTATCAACAGGAACTGTTGGTTGCATTTTTTCTGCACCGGGTGACATACGGCGCATCATTGTTGGTGTCGACTTTGGTGCGTTAGTGCGGAGAAAGCCTGACAGCTCTTCAGCGAGAGCAGGTTCGGAGCCACGGTACTGTCTTACCAATTTAGCAATGAAGAGGCGGATATCATCCGTTTTCTCGCCGAGAGCTAGTCGTACCACATGGGCTAAATCTGTCTTAATTTTGTTGCAGTCGTCCGTAATCATTGGTGTTCGCCGTTTTTAGTGGATTGTGGCGTCAAAAATCATGGGCTACATTTTATCATTCATGGCCAATCTAGTCCAACCATTGGGTGGCGGTTTAAGTTTTCTCTGTCCACCGCATCCTGATCAGCGCTCGTATTGAACCATCAGGTGCAGCTTGTCGAGTGGTGAAGGAGAACTATCAGCTTGCCATATTGCTGTATAAATTTACAGTGTTCTGGGGGGTTACGATTGCATAAGCAAGATTTATACAATCCCAAGAAAGAAAAATGTGCGGGTGATTGACAACTCTCTGCAATTTTGTGTAGGTTAAGCCCCAATGATGGAGGACTGCACCCGAAAGGGTTCAGTCCTTTTTTATTTCCCTTCCCAAACCTCGGCCTTGCCGGGGTTTTTTCATTTCAGAGGCCCTGCGGGGTGGTGGGTATGAAGATGCCTGATAAAGACCTTGGCCTGTTGGCCTGGCTGCTGGCGTGGGCCGACACTCACTGGCCCGCATTGTATGGCTTCATTCTGTCCGTGGTGATCTCCTGGCTGCGGGTGACTTACTCCGGCGGCGGCGTTCGACAGCGGCTACTCGAGTCGTTGCTGTGTGGCGCCATTTCCCTCTCAGTGATGTCTGGGATGGAGCTGTTCGGGATCGCAGCCACCGCATCCGGGTTTGTCGGCGGTTCGATCGGGTTCCTCGGGGTCGAGAAGATCCGCGAGTTTGCCGGTCGCGTGCTGGATAGGAGGTTTGGCAATGGTCCGAGTTGAGCGCACATCACCGCACGGCATCAGTCTCATGCACTACTTCGAGACCTGCAAGTTGAGGGCCTACCCAGACCCTGGCAGTAAAAATGGGGAGCCGTGGACTATCGGGTGGGGGCACACAGGGCCAGAGGTTAAACCCGGGCTGGAGTGGACGCAGCAACAGGCTGACAGCGTGTTCGTTGATGACCTCCGCCGCTTTGAGCGTGATGTGTTGTCGCTGGTCAAGGTTCCACTGACTCAAGGCCAGTTCGATGCGCTGGTGTCGTTCGCCTACAACGTCGGTTCTGATATCGATGCCGACACCATCCCGGAAGGGTTGGGAGATTCCACGCTGCTGCGCAAGCTGAACACCGGTGATTACGATGGTGCAGCCCGTGAGTTTCGGAAGTGGAACAAGAACGATGACAAGGTGATGCGCGGGCTGACCCGCCGGCGTGTTGCAGAGGAATGTCTGTTCAGGGGCATGGATGCCGCTGCGGCCATCCAAAATGGGGTAGCTGCAGCATGAACCCCGTCAGGCAGTTCCTCGATGCGCATCCCGCGGTGTGGTTCTTCGCTCGCCTGACCGCGGTAGCGCTGCTGGTGTGGTGGATTCACCACTCAGGCTACAGTTCCGGAGCTCATGACAAGGGGCTTGAGTGGTCAGAGAAGTGGAACAATCAGGCGGCCGAACTGGCCACTGCACGAGCTGATGCGGTAACCGCTGCGCGAGAGGTTGAGCAGCGTCGCCAAGCGGACATAGAGAAGGTGAGACAGGATGCAGAACAAGAGATTGCCCGGGCTGAGAGTGACGCTGCTGCTGCCAGTGCTGTTGCTGCTGGGTTGCACGAGCAAGCCCGCCGCTTGGCAGCACGAGCAAATCAGTGCGCCAGCCATACCGGCGCTGCCCAGCCAGGCGAAACAGCCAGACAGCCCGCCGTGGTGCTCGCCGACCTGCTCAGCCGGGCTGATGCGCGAGCGGGAGAGTTGGCAAGAGCATATGACCGAGCTCGAGCATCCGGTCTGGCCTGCGAAAGAGCCTACCACTCCCTGATTTCCCAGCAGTAAACGCATCGCCGCACCGGATCACTCTCCCATCTGGCGGGTCGTCCCGCGTTAATGTGTGCCGGTGCGGCACCAACCAGGTAGCAGCCATGCCTCTACGAGTTCCCAAGGTGTGCAGAGAGCGCACCTGTCATCAGTTGACCACCGAGCGGCATGGCTACTGCCCAGCCCATATACATCTGCTCGATGGGTGGAAGACGGTGGCCAAGGTCAGCGCCGATGATCGCGGCTATGACTGGGCGTGGCGCAAGCGACGCAAGCGGATACTGGAGAGGGACAAGTACCTGTGCCAGGTGTGCCTTGCCTTGGGCATCGTGACACCAGCGACTCAGGTCGATCACATCGTCAACAAGGCCGCTGGCGGCACCGATAATGACGATAACTTGCAGAGCATCTGCGACCCTTGCCACGCCACCAAGACGCGGGCAGAGGCGCTGGCAGCCCGCCGGGCAGCGCTGGGGAGGGGGTAGGGGGGATCAAATCCTCCCAGCTTTTCGACCTCACCACTGCTCCGCCCCGTGAAATTTTTATACCCGCGAAATTAAAAATTTAAATGGAGGGCGCGATGGGCGGTGCAGCTACCGTGCCCGGGCGCGGTAGGAAGCCCAAGCCGACGGCCTTGAAGCGCTTGGGGGGCAATGCCGGCAAGCGGGCGCTGAACAAAAACGAACCTACCTTTACCCCTTTGATCGGGGTCGCTTGCCCAGAGTGGCTGGCAGAAGACCAGTGGGCCCCCACGTTGTGGGACATGGTGATCAAAGAGCTGTGCGCCGCCGAGGTACTGTGCATCACCGATCTGCACAACCTGGAGGCATTCTGCGCCGCTTACTCCCGCTGGCGCAGAGCCGAGATCGAGATCACCAGGCACGGCCTGGTGGTTGAAGGGGCCACTGGTGGTCCAGTCAAGAATCCAGCCTGTACCGTCGCCAACGAATCACTCAAGCAAATGACCACATACGGGGCCCTGCTCGGGCTGGACCCTTCCAGCCGCTCGCGCCTGATCGGCGGCAACAAGAAGAAGGGAGGAGGCAACCCGTTCGCTGCTTTGTAGGGATGGACTATGGCCGCACGCAAAAGCTATCCCTATGTCAACGTGGCCAATGGCTACGCCCGCGATGTGGTGCGTGGCAACATCCCAGCCTGCCGCTACGTGATCCAGGCTTGCCAGCGTCATCTCGATGATCTGGCCAAAGAGAAGTCGGCCAAGTTCCGGTTTCGTTTTGACAAGGACAAAGCCGAGCGGGCCGCCAAGTTCATCCAGCTCATGCCCCACACCAAGGGGGAGTGGGCCCTCAAGCGTCAAACCTTGAACCTCGAGCCGTGGCAGCTTTTCATCATCTGCTGCGTGTTCGGCTGGGTGCGCAAGGGTAGCGGTCTGCGTCGCTTTCGCGAGGTATACAACGAGATCCCCCGCAAGAACGGCAAGTCGGCGCTCTCTGCTCCGGTTGGCCTCTACTGCTTCGCGGCAGATAACGAATTCGGTGCCGAGGTCTACTCCGGCGCCACCACTGAGAAGCAGGCATGGGAGGTGTTTCGCCCCGCTCGGTTGATGGCCAAGCGTACCCCGGCGCTGCTCGACCATTACGGCATCGAGGTCAACGCCAGCAACCTGAACATCCCGGCTGACGGTGCCCGCTTCGAGCCGCTGATAGGCAATCCAGGTGACGGTCAATCACCTTCGTGCGCCATCGTGGACGAATACCACGAGCATGACAGCGACGACCTCTACACCACAATGCTCACCGGTATGGGGGCCCGCCTCCAACCACTGATGTGGGCCATCACCACCTCTGGCTACAACATCGACGGCCCCTGCTACGACAAGCGGCGGGAAGTAATCGAGATGCTGGCCGGCACGGTGCCGGACGATGAGCTGTTCGGGATCATCTACACCATCGACGAAGGCGATGATTGGACAGACCCCAAGGTACTGGCGAAGGCCAACCCCAACATGGGGGTCTCTGTCTACGCCGAATATCTCCAGGCACAGCAGGCCAAGGCGATCAAGTCAGCCCGCTTTGCCAACACCTTCAAAACCAAACACCTCAACGTCTGGGTCTCGGCCAAGACAGCGTTCTACAACATGCAGCGCTGGGCGGCCTGCGAGGACAAGAGCCTCACACTGGAGCAGTTCGACGGTGACGAGTGCATCCTCGGTTTCGACCTGGCCCGTAAGCTCGACATGAACTCCATGGCGCGGTTGTTCTGGCGCGATATCGACGGCAAGCGCCACTACTACTCGGTCGCCCCCCGATTCTGGGTGCCGGAAGATACCGTGTTCGATAACGATAACCGGCGTCTGGCGGAGCGATACCAGAAGTGGGTCAATTTGGGCGAGCTCAGCACCACCGATGGGGCAGAGATCGACTATCGCGAGATCTTCGAAGAGGCCAAAGAGGCCAACCTGACCAACAAGGTGTTGGAGACTCCACTCGATCCGGCAGGGGCAATTGCCCTGTCTCACTCGCTGGCAGATGAGGGGATGACCCCCATCACCATCACCCAGAACTATCAGAACATGTCCGCAGGGATGAAGGAGCTGGAGGCTGCGATCCAGGCCGGCCGCTTCCACCACGACGGCAACAGCCTGATGACCTGGTGTATCGGCAACGTGATCGGCAAATACCTGCCCGGAAACGATGACATGGTGCGTCCGGTCAAGGAGAGCGCTGACCAGAAGATCGACGGCGCGGTGGCGCTGATCATGACCATCGCCCGCGCCATGGTGCCGGATCGCGGCGATGACCGCTCCATCTACGAAACCTCGGACGTTTTATGCTGACACAATTTTCCATTTTCATCGTGGGCCTGCTGGGCGCTGCGGCACTGGCCTATGGCGCCAGCCTCTACGCCCCGCCGCTCGGCTGGATAGTGGGCGGCCTGCTCTGCCTGATTTGGTCATTAATGATGAGTCGAGCAGTGGCTGCAGCCGAGTTCGCCAAACGCCACAAGGGGGATAGCTAATGTTCCTGCCAATGATGTTCGGCAGCGGGCGCAAGGGCGGCAATTTCAGTCAGTGGATCAGCAGCATGGCAGGTAAGACTACCAAGGCCGGGGTGCTGGTCACGCCGGAGACGGCCCTGGCGCAAGGGGTAGTGCGTGCCTGTGTCACCCTGCTGGCCGAGTCCGTGGCGCAGCTCCCCTGTGAGCTCTACCGTCGAGATGATGACCAGCGGCTGCGTGCAACTGACCACCCGCTGTACGACCTCATCCACAACCAGCCGAACCAGAGAGACACTGCGTTCGAGTACAACGAGCAACGGATGGGCCACCTGGGCCTGCGTGGCAACAGTTACAGCTTGATCGACCGGGATGGGCGGGGCTTTATCACCGAGCTCATTCCCATCAACCCGGACAAGGTAGCGGTGCTTAAGGGGCCGGATGGGTTGCCCTATTACCAGTTGCTGGACGGCAGCAACCAGATCTTGCCGATGCGGATGGTGCACCACGTCAAGGCGTTCAGTCTTGACGGCTACCTGGGGCTGTCACCGATCCAGACCAACCCGGACACCATCGGACTTGCCATGGCGGTGGATGAGCATGCGGGACGGGTGTTTGCCAACGGCACCACGCTCTCCGGGGTGATCGAAAGGCCAGCGGCCGCCAAGGCGATCGAATCGCAAGAGAAACTCGACGCCATTCTCAACAAGTTTGTCGATCGGCACTCAGGGCTGCGCAACGCCTTTTCGGTCGCCATGCTGCAAGAGGGCATGCAGTACAAGCAGCTCGCCATGAACAACGAGCAGGCGCAGTTGCTGGAGTCTCGCAAGTATGGCGCCAACGAGATTTGCCGGCTCTACAAGGTGCCGCCGCACATGATCGGCGAGCTGGAGCGGGCGACCAACAACAACATCGAGCACCAGGGGCTGCAGTTTGTCATCTACACCCTGCTGGCCTGGGTCAAGCGGATCGAAGGCGCGATGATGCGGGACCTGTTGTTGCCTGCGGAGCGCAAGAACCTCTACATCGAGTTCAACGTCTCCGGGTTGTTACGGGCAGATCAGAAGTCCCGCTATGAGGCTTATGCCCTCGGTCGCCAATGGGGCTGGATGAGTGTCAACGATATTCGCCGGCTGGAGAACCTGCCGCCGGTAGCAGGTGGAGATATCTACCTGACTCCGCTCAACATGGTAAGCACCGGCTCACTCCCGCCAGGCATCACCAAAGCCAGCGCCGAACAACTCAACGAGATCGAGGCCATCCTATGCCGAAGCTGATCAATTACCCCCATCTGGCCAGCATGGCGTTTGGCCAACCCCTCTATGCCACCCAAGATGTACTGGCTGGGGTGAAGAGCCTGCTGCTACCACGCATGCTGGGCAACCAGCGAGACATCATGGCTGCCGACGAGTTGCCGGACGGGTTCGAGCCTGCTCCGCTGGAGGCCAGGGGCGAGTTCAAGAACCGCATCGGCGGGCTGGCGGTGATCCCTGTGCACGGCATCCTGATGGCTCGGCGTGGGCACATCGATGCCACCTGCACCGAGCTGACCAGCTACGAGTGGGTGAGGATGCAGATCGCCACCGCGCTGGCTGATGAACGGGTCAAGGAGATCGTGCTCGACATCAACTCCGGCGGCGGCATGGCGGTGGGCTGCAAGGAGCTGGCGGAATACATCTATTCCAAGCGCAGCGTCAAACCGATCACCGCACTGGTCAACTTCGCCGCCTACTCGGCCGCCTACTTCATTGCTGCCGCTTGCACCAGGGTGGTGGTGAGCGAGACCGGCGGCTGCGGCTCGGTGGGCGTCATCATGGAGCACATGGAGGTGAGCAAGTGGGAGCAGGAGGTGGGCCTCACCTTCACCACCTTCTACCGCGGCGAGCGCAAGAAGGACGGCACCCCGCACGAGCCCCTCTCCGAGGGGGCGATGGCCGCCATCGATCACCGGATGGATCAGGCCTACGAGCTGTTCGTGAGCTCCGTCGCTCGATATCGCAGCTTGTCAGCAGAGCAAGTGCAGGCCACTGAGGCGGCCCTCTTCAGCGGCAGTGAAGCCGTGGCCAACGGCCTGGCCGACGAACTGGCCAATCCCCAGGATTATCTCAACGCCCTTGCCGCCAGCGTGGCCAACCAGGGTAAACCTCAACAGTCCGTCGGCCTGCGGGCCAGGGCCATCGAATTGCAGAACCAGCTCTAGCCCTGCGGCGGAGCCCATCCCAATAAGCCCCTTTCGGGGCTTTTTTTATACCCAAAGGAAACCACTCGATGAAAACTATCGAAACCCTCCGCCGCGAGCGTGGCGAAATCGTCGCCCAGATCAAAGCCCTTGCCGACCTGGAAGCGAGCGGCACTGCCTTGAGTGACGAACAACTGGCCCAGTTTGCCAATCTGGAGGCGCAAGCGAACCAGATCAGTGCCGCCATTGCTCGCCAAGAGAGCACCGAGCGACTGATGGCTCAGCAGGCTGTGCCGGTAAATGTCAACGGCTCTCAGGCCCCACCGGCAGTACATGTGAAACAAGAACTCAAGCAGTACCCCGGTGCCGGCATGGCTCGCCTCGCCATGGCGGTTGCCGCTGGCAAGGGGGATATGCAGTTGGCCGAGCAGTTTGCCGCCAAAGAGATCGGCGATGCCGGGATCGCCATGGTGATCAGCACCGCTGCTGGCTCCGGTGGTGCGCTCATCCCCGAGAACCTGCACTCCGAGCTGATCGAGCTGCTGCGCCCGCGCACCATCGTGCGCAAGCTCGGCGCCCGCCCGGTCCCGCTCCCCAACGGCAATCTGAGCATGCCGCGTATCTCTGGTGGAGCCACTTCAAGCTATGTGGGGGAAGGGGTTGACGCCAAGGCCACTGGCGGCAACTTCGATGACGTGAAGCTCTCGGCCAAGACCATGATCACCCTGGTGCCGCTGAGCAACCAGCTGATCGGGAGCGCAGGTTACAACGTCGAGCAACTGGTTTTGGGGGACATGATCGCTGCCATGGGTGGGCGAGAGGACAAGGCGTTTCTGCGCGATGACGGCAGCAACAACACCCCGGTCGGTTTCAAGAAGGTGGCCACCGATGCGGGCCGCACCATCGCCTGGACTGGCACCGCGGATCTGGCCACCATCGATGCCTACCTCGACTCTCTCATCCTGAAGCTGATGAGCTCCGACTCCATGATGATCAACCCGGGTTGGGGCATGAGCCCGCGCTCCTGGATGAAGCTGTTCGGCCTGCGCGATGGCAACGGCAACAAGGTTTTTCCGGAGATGGCCAGCGGCCTGCTGAAGGGCTACCCGATTGCCCACACCAACACCATCCCGGTGAACCTCGGGGCGAGCACCAACCAGACCGAGATCTACTTCGCCGACTGGAACGACGTAGTGATTGGCGAGCAGGACAACATGACCATCGATTTCAGCCGCGAGGCCACCTACGTGGATGCAGCCGGCGAGCTGGTCAGCGCCTTTGCCCGCAACCAATCCCTGATCCGGCTGGTCGGCAACCACGATGTGGGTTTCCGTCATCCTGAGGGGCTGGTACTGGGCACTGCAGTTACCTGGTAACCCCTGCCTTGGGGCAGCTTTGCGGCCCCTTCTTTTTCACTATGCCGACCACACAGGAGAGCCATCATGGCTAAACCAGACAAGGCGGGGAGCGAACCCGCCATGACGCTTATCAAGGTCATCCGCCCCTTCAAGAACTACAGCCCCGGCGACATCACCGGATTTGACGCAGCCAAGGCGCAGGCCCTGATCGACGGTGGCGTGGCTGAGGCCTACACCGCAGCAGAGGGTGAGGAGTAAGCATGTTGCTGATCACCGTGGCAGAGGCCAAGGCGCAGTGCCGTATTGAACCGGAGATGACCGATGAAGATGCGCTGCTGACCGGTTTGATTGAAGCGGCGATCAGCCACATCCAGTCCGACATCAACAAGCCGCTGGTGGCGACAGGGGAGGAGGGGCAGCCTCTCACCCCAGCGCTCAAGCTGGCGGCCTTGCTGCTGATCGGCCATTGGTACACCAACCGGGAGGCTGTGGTGACGGGCACCATCGCCACGTCTCTGCCGCTGGCCTATGACTCGCTGATCCATCCCTATCGTGACATCGTGGTGGGCTAGGGGGCTGCATGCTTAAAAGTGGCGAACTCGACACCCGGCTGACGCGCTTTGGCGCCGCAACCGGCACCCCTCCAGAATGGCCGCTGCTTGGCAAACTGTGGGCGAAGATCATTGACCCGAAGGCGGCAGGGCGCGAGGCCCAAGCCAGTATCTATGCGACCGGCTCGACCCTGATCACGGTGCGGGTTCGGGGCGATATCCTGCCCGGGCAGTTGCTGAAGGGGAATGCCTGCTGGTACTTGATCGAAGATACCGCCAGCGAGCCTGGCGCCTTGCAGATCTCCGCCCGCAAACTCTCCGGTGAGCCAGCGACCTACACCCCGAAGCAGGGCGAACCTTATCCGGTCACCGCCTTCTTGGCAGCTGAGAACGTGATGGTGGGGGCCCGCAGCGAACCGCGGCACCAGATAGACCTGATCCTGCCTGAGCTCGTATACCCCTTTGCACGACAGGGTGACCAGATTACCTTGCGGGGACGGCAATATCGTATCGATGGGCTGATTGAGGGCAGTGACAACGGCACCACGCTCCGAGTGATGGTGGTCTGATGCCGGGCGGACTTAGCCGCAAGCGCAGGGCCAGGGCGATCAACGTCACCGGCCTGAGCGATAGCGTCGATGCATTCAAGGCGCTCCCTGCCACGATCCGCAAGCAGCTGGTGGCCGTGGTCAATGAAGTGGCCGCCAACACCCGGAGTGACATCGTGAACCGGATCGCCGCCGATGGGTTCAATACGGCCTCGGTCAGGGCGCGGATACGGCTCGACAAGGCGAACGCCAGCAACGACGTTGCCACCATCAGCCTGGACCTGAAGAAGATCCCGTTCAGCCGAGTCAAATTTGCCAGCCAGCGTACCGATGGCACCGGCACCCGGGCCAGCGTCTGGGTGCTGCGGGGCGGCAAGCGTGTGCAGGTCTACGGTTTTATCAACCCTTACGGCAAGAAGCGCCGCCCGATGATCCGCTATGCGAAAGCCGGTAAGCCTCGGCTGGTGATGGCGGGTGGTGTGGGCCTGCGGGGCTGGTGGAACGACATCATCACAGAGCAGTTTCTCGACGAGCTGCAAGCCAACCTTGCCAGCACCTTCAGCAGGAGAGTGACATGACCGAAGCGACCGTCATCATCGATGCGCTGCTGGCCAAGTTGCGCAGTGTGCCAGCACTGTCTCCAGAAGACAGGGTGTGCGACAGCGACCCGCAGATCGACCAGCATACCCCACTGCCGCTGGCCCATTTTCGGGAGCTGACCGAGGTCAAACCGGAGCGGCGGGGGCGGGAGTGGAAGCGCACCCGCAACATTCAGGTGGACCTCTACCAGCCCGCGAGTGACGGGCGGGCAGGGCGTGACCGGTTGCTGTCAGAGGTGCTGGCGGCGCTGGTGCCCTCGACGGCGGGGATCCCCCTGCCGGGCACGACGTTGCTCACTATCTCGGTGGGCACCATCAATCTGGAACCCGAAGAAATCGGCAGCGACACCTTGCTGACCTCCATCCAATTTAGCCTCACCTATACCGCCAGCCTCTAGGTTGGCACCACCATCTGGATACCATAGGAGCATCCAAGCATGTCATTTACCGACAAAGGCCTGCTGCTGGCCGGTGATGTCTACATCGCCGAAATCAACAACGGCGTGAAAGGGCCCCTGATTGGCCCCATCAACGTCAACGAGATCACCGTCACCCCGCCGACCACCGAGGAGAAGTCGCGCATCTCCAAGAAGCGCAGTACCTTCGGACAGGCGCTGGACTCGGTCCAACTGCCGAAAGACCCGGCCAAGCTCTCCCTGAAATGGGACTCCATGACCAAACAGCTGCTGGCCGATGCCATCGCCGGTAAGCAGGTGGCTTTCACCCAGGCCGAGACTCCGGTGGTGGATGAGCTGGTAACTCTCAGCAAGCTGGGTTGGGTCGAGCTTGCCACTGCTTTTATCAAGCCGGGCACCATTACCGTAAAACTCAGTGCTGGCAGTACCGCGCTGGTACTCGACACCGATTACCAGGTAAACGGCAACATGGTCATGGCCATCAGCGATCAGGCTGCTGCGGCCTGCAAGGTCAGCTACACCAAGGCGGCCGTGACCGGCACAACCTACACCGGCACCACCGAGACCCTCAAGCCACGCTACTTCCTGATCGACGGCGAGAACCTGGCCAACCCCGGCCAGCGGGTGCGCGTCACCATCGACCAGGCCATGCTGGCCGCCCAGGGCGCACTGGCGCTGATGAGTGGCGAGTTTATGGAAGGGGAGCTGGAGGGGTCGCTGGTGACCCAGCCCGGCAAGTCCGAGCCATACCGGATGGAAATCCTCAACTGAAAAAAGATGGCATCAATAGATGCCATCACGATTCATCAATGAGTTTCTACCCTTTTTACCTCGGTATGATCTTCGAGGGTTGGGCAATTTTTAGGATCTTTGATGTGTGCCACTCTCCCTTTTTGGAGAGAGAACGAACCTTCCTTTTGTATTCGGGGGCAGTCAAAGGGGACTTCTCTCTATGTCGGGACTGATTGCAAAACTTGCAGGCAGCAACAATATTTTCTGTCGAATTGGAGCCTCCTTCGCTCTTAGGATGGAGGTGTTCACCGGTGCATTGGAGCAGGTTTACCTGCTGCTCACTGATACGGTGTCGGTCAGAAAACTGTGCTGGGTTTGTTTCCCACATCGGCATATTGCAGTAATAGCAACGATGGGCTTGATTGACGGCAGCACGGTGACGCTGCTTTTGAATTGAACTTGCCATATAGGGCTCCAAAAAATGTTTTGAAACCCGGGCGGTAATACAGACAGGCCATAACGGGCTTCAATGTTGAAGTTGAAGTCCCGTCAACCTATGTATAGGAATGCGGGTACTGGAAGGACATCTCCCCACAGCACTACACCAGCGGCTCAACCGACTGGCACCCCATTCGTTTGAATGTGGCAGGCCAAATATCGTACAAATAAATTAATGATGCAATGTGTTACCGTATGCCTTCTTCAAAATAACGACATCTATAAACCCGCTCCGGCGGGTTTTTTCATTTCTGAGGAATCCCCATGGCCAGCAACGATACCGATATCCAGCTGCGGATCCGCGCCGCCGTTGAGGGGCTGGCCGAGATCAGCAAGCTCATCACCGAGGTGGATACCCTGGGTGGTGAGACCGAATCGAGCAGCGAACAGGTCGGCACCTTGGGCGATGAGCTGCAGCGGCTCGGTGAGCAAAACGCAACCCTGACCCAATTCGCCAATCTCAAGCGCAGCACTGCCGATCTGGGGGAGGGGCTCGAGGCTGCCCGCACCCGTGCTACCGGCATGGGCAAGGCACTGGCAGATGCCAAGAAAGAGCTGACGGCGTCCAATGCCGCCTACAGTGCCAATCGGCAGGAGACTGAGCGGCTGGCGAGCGCTCATGCAGAAGCCAAGGCCAAGGTGGATCTGTTGCGTCAGGCCAACAGCGAGGCCAACAGCGTCACCAAGGAGCAGCGCCAGGCACTCAAGGATGCGCGTGATCAGGTTCGCCTGCTGGGGGAGCAGTACAAAGAGAGCGCGAGCCACACCAATGCCCTCAAGAACGGCCTGGACGCCAGCGAGAAGGCGCTGCGTCAACAGGCCCGGGAGTTCAACTCTGCTCGCCGGGAAGTGCAGTCTCTTGATAGCCAGTATCAGCGGCAGAACACCACGCTCAATGGGCTGCGCCGCGCCCTGACCGAAGCTGGGGTCGACACCCGCAAGCTGGCCAGCGAGCAGAAGCGGATTGAAACCGCCAGCCAGCAGGCTGGGGCTCAAGTGGCGTACCTGAAGAGCCAGCTTGCCGGACAAGCAGGGCAATTGCGCTCCACTGCCGCCGGCATGGAGGCATACAGCAAGAAAGCCAAGCAGGCAGAGCAGAACACCGAGCAACTGCATGAAGCAGTTCAGAGCGGTGAGCAAGGATGGGCTGCCCTGGCGGGCAAGATCACCGGTGTTGCTGCAGCCTATCTCAGCTTTGACCAACTGGTTGCCCGCACTACCGGGATGGTCAGAACGGCTGACGAGATCGAGCGTTTGGGCGTATCGCTCAAGAGTGTGGAAGGCAGTGCGGCTGGTGGCGAGAAGGCACTGGCCTGGTTGCGGGAGTTCAACGAGAAGACCCCGTTCCAACTCAACGAGATCACCACCGCCTTTATCAAGGCCAAGAACTTCGGATTGGATCCCTATAACGGGGTGCTGCAGGCAACGGCCAACTACACCGCCAAGACGGCAGGCACTTATCAGGATCTGGAAGGGATCATCACCGCCCTCGGGCAAGCCTATGTCAAAGGCAAGCTGCAAGCCGAGGAGATGAACCAGCTCAATGAGCGCTCGGTAGCTGCGGCCAAACTGCTGGCGAAAGCCATGGGCAAGACCACTGACGAGATCATCGCCATGGCCACGGCAGGCAAGCTGGGGCGTAACGAGATCGAGTTGTTGATCAAGGCGATGGGCGAGGATGCGGCCGGCGCGTCAGAGGAAATGGCGCAGACCTTCGGAGGTATCTGGTCGAACTTCCTGGAGCAGCTGAACCAGGTCGAACTGGCTGTAGCCGATGCGGGGATATTTGCCTTCATCAAATCCGAGTTGGCAGAGGTCACCGCCCAGATCAAAGCGGCAGCGGCAGATGGCAGTCTGGCTGACTGGGCGCAAGGCGTGTCGGATGGCATGAAGTCAGGCGCCATCGCCATTCGTGGGATTACCGAAACCCTTGTCGAGATGAGAGACGGGATCGGATTGGTGGTGAAGGTCTGGGGCACCATGAAGGTGATCCAGTGGAGTTCCCAACTGCTCGGCTTCGGGCAGGCGATGAAAACAGGGGTTGTACAGCCGACAGTAGAGGCCGGCAAAGAGCTCGACAAGACGAGCAAAAAAGCGGTCAAGCTCAATGGGCTGTTGGCGGCGCTGACCTTGGGCAATGGTGCGGTTGCCGCTGGTCTTTCCGTACTGGTCTATGAGGGGGGCAAGGGGTTGGCCAAGCTGGCCGAAGATGCCGGGGTCTGGGCGGCCAGGATGGGCGAGGCAGGGGAAGTTGAGCAACGGGTGGCCGAGCAGTCACGCGCCTTCTTTGCCCAGCTGCAGCGCCAGGGTATGACCACCATGGCGCAGTTTGACGAGTTCAAGAATGTACAGATCCTCACTGCACAGGAGGTGGTCAACCTCTCGGCCACCGAGCGGGCGGCCTATGAACAACGCCTGCAGGGTCACCGCGAATATCTGACCGGTCAACTGCAGGTACAAAAGGCGCTGGAAGCCTCCGGCCTCAAAGCCGAGGCCATGCAGTACCAGGCCGATGCGGCGCTGGCCAGCATGCGACAGGGGTTTCTCGATCTGGCGGCTGGAGCGGACTTGGCCGGTCAGGCCATCGACGCCAAGACCCGCCCGGCGGTGCTTAAGCTGGTGGCCGACTTCGACATGCTCAAAGCCAAAGGAAAGGAGACGACCACCGGGATCAACGAGATGTTCAAGGGACTGCAAATGGGGGACCCGACCTCCTTGCAGAACATCACCTTGGCACTCGATACCCTGCGCGAACAGGGCAAGGTCACCCAGACCGAGATCGACGCAGGACTGCGCAAGAGCCTGCAGGACATGAGCCTGCAGGATCTCGAGGTGTTGAAAGTCCAGTCAATGGCGGCCTTCGACACCATGAAAAATGGTGCCATCAGCACGGCCCAGATCACCGAGTCGGTATTGTCTGAAAAGCTGCGCCGCCTCGGCGTTGATTATCAGGCGCTCCACACCGGCATTGATGCGGTGGGCCGCCAGACAATCGATACCTTCCGCGCGGTCGCTACCGATGTGAATGCCACATCCCAAGACATTGCCGCCGCCATGAAGGCGGCCGTCAACAAGGCAGACACGGCACAAGAGCTGGAGGAGCTACGCCGGATCTGGTTGTCACTGGGACAGGCCGGGAAAATCTCGGCACAGGAGCAAGGGCGCGGGCTTGGGTATCTGAATGACCAGATCCGCCAGACCAAGGTGAAGGCGGCCGAGATAGGGGATGGCTTCAACACCGCGGCGGACAAGTCGAAGAGTGCGACCGACACCATGAGGGAGAACCTCAAAGGGGTGCAGGAAGAGGCCAAGAAAACCAAGTCCGATGTTGAAGATGCTATCAGCAGCAGTGGATCCAGCAATACCGGCGCCGGCCCCACGAATACGCGTTCGGTGGCCGCGGGCTCCTTCTTCTACAAAACAGTGGATATCAATAACCTGCGTGGCAACGCCGATGCGTTGGCCAACACGCTCGCCGGGGTGGAGGAGGAGCTAGCCCGCTACAGCCAGAAGGTCAAAGACATTCCCGCCTACAGCGAGTGGAGCAAGTTCTACGGCGAGAAGTTCCAGAAGGAAATGGAGGCCATGCGTGCTCAGCTCCAGAAGGAGTTGAATAAGGCGCAGCAGAAGGAAGCAGAGAAAACGACGCCTAAGCCAACTGCAGGGCCCACACAGCCCCAGCAACAGCAGAGTGTGCCGACGCCATCAGGCAGCAATATAACGGTCACCATTTACCTCAAATCCGCCACCGACAGCGCAGAAGTCCAGTCCGATGAGGAAAACCTGGAGGCCTTACTGCGCCTGTTGAAACAGCAAGGACTCAGAAGCTGATGATCACATTAGCCGGAATCGAATTGCCAGATGACCTGGATTGGGAAGATGAGTTCGGGTGGGAACCTGTCGGGCAGGTCATCACCCCAACGTTATCCGGAGCCATTCTCGTCGAAGAGTCCGTCCAATCTGAGGGACGCCCTATCACTCTTCGCTCAGATGGTGAGGCATGGGTGAGACGTTCAACCGTCTTGGATCTGCAGGCACTGGCCGCAGGGCCATCTACTCGAATGCCGCTCCACCTTAACGGTCGCACCTTCACTGTGCTCTGGCGTCGTGAAAGCGGTGGGGGATTCGAGGCAAAGCAACTCTATCGGATCTCCGACCCGGATGGCCAAACCCCCTATGAAATCACGCTTCGCCTTCTCGAGGTAACCCCATGACAACCGGCATTTTATCAGGCGACATCAAACTGATGGCCAGCCAGCGGCTG
>RCUM01000563.1_pt1 | contig 20512 bp, 17 predicted proteins | sample 2166141 | NCBI WGS metagenome assembly RCUM01 (sample SAMN09932756, study PRJNA488358) | compost metagenome | isolation source: compost soil in crotonic acid-enriched | place: Germany: Experimental Botanical Garden
ACAGCGATGAACAACTGCTGAAAGTGCTGGAAAATTGCCGCCTGAAGCATTTGCAACGCTGGCTGGACACCGGTGCCAACTGGAGCCAGCGCCTGTCGCCGGGTGAGCAGCAGCGGTTGGCGTTTGCCCGGGCCATTTTGACCCGTCCGGATATTCTGTTCCTCGACGAAGCCACCAGCGCGCTGGACGACGAAACCGAGCAGCTGATGTATTGCCTGCTGGTTGATGAGTTGCCGCAGGTGACGCTGGTGAGCGTGGCGCACCGCAACAGCGTGGCCAAATATCACCAGAGTTGCTGGCGCTTTAGTCGCCCGAAAGAAAATGAACCGGCGCACATGACGCCTGGCCCGCTGCCCGTCGCCGGCTAACGGACCGACGGTAGCCCGATGAACACGCTTATCGTTCATCGGGCATGCGGGATCGCGGAAAGGTAAATCCCGTACCCGCCGGTCAAGCGCTCCTTGTCAGGCCACCCGTTCTTCCCTACACTTGCGCACAAATATCGGTACCCTGCTGGTACGTAAGCGTTAACGTCAATCAACGCATCATGTCATGCAGCATTGATTGGCTGCATGCTGGTGCGAGGAATTCATGCCACACTCCGCTTTATCCCCAAAATCTGCCGCCACGAAGCGCAGTCGTTTACGCTCCCCTTTATTGCTGATTGCCGGCATCATGCTGATCGCCGCCAACCTGCGCGCCGCGCTGACCAGCGTGGGCCCGTTACTGGAACAGATCCAGCGACAGTTGATGCTGTCCGCCACTGCCGCCGGTTTGCTCAACTCGCTACCGTTGATACTGTTTGCCGTCCTGTCGCCGGTGACGCCGGGCCTGGCCAAAAGAATCGGCATTGAACGCACGTTGGGCATGGCGCTGCTGCTGCTGGTTGCAGGCATAGTACTGCGCTCTCTGACGCCAAACGGCATGCTGTGGTTAGGCAGCATATTGATCGGCGCCGCCATCGCGTTTGCCAACGTGGTGTTGCCAACGCTGGTCAAACGCGACTTCCCCAGCCGAGCCGCCGCCATGATTGCCGGCTATGCGGCGGTGATGTCGCTGGCTGCCGCTACCGCCTCCGGCCTGGCAGTGCCGCTGGCGGAACTGAAGAACCTCGGCTGGCGTTTCTCTCTGCTTTGCTGGAGCCTGCCGGCCCTGCTGGCGTTGCTTGTCTGGTTGCCGCAGTTGCGCCGCCCACCGACAGTAACGGCCGGTGACGCGCGACAGGCCCCATTGACGCCATCCCGCTCGCCATGGGGCAGCGCGCTCGGGTGGCAGGTAGCGCTGTTTATGGGCTTACAGTCCATCACCTTCTACACCATTATCGGTTGGTTCAGCGCCTTTGCCGCCAGCCACGGCACCTCGCCGCAACAGGCGGGGTTCGAACTGTTTATCTACCAGGTGGTGGCAATCGCCGCTAACTTTGCCATGGTATTTATTCTGCCCCGAGCGCGCGATCAACGCGCAATCGCGTTGTGCAGTTCGTCGCTGATTTTTATTGGCGTCACCGGCCTGCTGTCGCAGCCAGAAAACTCGCTGATATGGCTGATTTTTGCAGGATTGGGGGCAGGAAGTTCGTTGGTGCTGGCGTTGTCATTCTTTGGCTTGCGCAGCGGGCATCAACACCAGGCCACGCAGTTGTCAGGCATGGCGCAATCGGTAGGCTATTTACTGGCGGCGCTGGGCCCAACGTTGTTCGGCGTGCTGCACGATCTGACCCAAGGTTGGCAATTGCCGCTGAGTATCCTGCTGGGCCTGACCCTGCTGCAAATGCTGTTTGGCGTTCTCGCCGGGCGTAATCGCATCATCCGCTAACGTCGTGACGGGTGGGTAGCGCCGGTGCAGGATCCGGGGCATCCGCCTGCCAGAGATCGTCAATAAAATCGCGCTGTGCAGCGTTCAACTGCCAGCGAGGCGGTATCCTGGCAAGACTGCGCTCTTTGGCGCTCTTGCCGTTTTTAACGCGTTTCTTGTCCATCGACATGTTTCCTAAATCATCAACAACCCATAAATCGCGGCGGCAATACCCAACCAAAATATCCCACAGCCGATAAACACGCACAGCCAAGCCTTACGTTTGATGTCCACTCCATCCTTGCTTATCACTCCGCGCCTCACCAATAGATTAAATTGATTGAATGAGTATTTTTGATATGTTTAAACAATCAATAAAATAGTGCAAAAAAACGACAGCACCACACTTCACAGGACATAGGCTAACAACAACCCAACTATCAGTATCCAGGTAGTGTGACACGATAAAAACGATCAAAATCAAACCATCAGTAAACGAATTATTATTAAAACAAATGGCTGGATTTAACCTAAATTGGCGGGTGGTTTGGCGGTAAAGGGAAATAAAGAAGAGAACTTTCGCTGAGGCCTGAGCGACTGGATCCTTAATTCAGGCCGCGTAAAGCGGCCTGAACGGATCAGCTAATCTGCATGACCGAGTCCTTACTGGCGTGTTCACGCTCGCTGCCCGACAATTCAATCAGTTGCCCATCGCGCATTTGCAACAGTCGATCGGCATGCTCGAAATAATGGTCGTCATGGCTGATGGCAAATACCGTTTTGCCTAACTCACGCAGTTGCGGTAACAACTCGCGATAAAAGATGCGACGAAATTGCGGATCTTGATCCGCAGCCCATTCGTCCAGTAGCAAGATATCCCGCTGTTCCGCCACCGCCAGCAGCAAAGCCAGGCGTTTACGCTGCCCTTGCGACAGCTGCGGATTGGTCACTCGCTGGCCGTCAAATTCCAGTTTGTTTTTCATGTTCAACCGGTTAAGCCAAAGTTCCACCAATTCGGCATCAGGCTGGCGGCCATCCGGCCCCTGCAAATGGTGGAACGGATGAAAATCGGTAAAAATGGCGGAAAACAAACGGCGGTAGTCGTGCATGTCCGATGCTTCCTGTACCACGCCATCCAGCAGGATCTGCCCGCTGACCGGCTGATACAGACCGGTCAGCAACATCGCAAGCGTTGATTTTCCGCTGCCATTGCCGCCAATCAGAAACACCAATTCTCCCCGGCGCAACGTCAGGGAGACAGGCCCAACGGCAAATCCGGCTTTCTGCTCCGTCGCACCGTGATGGAATACGATGTCGCGCAATTCCAGCGTTTGCCAGGCTTTGGCGGCGACGGTTGGAAATGCCGGCTGATAATCGGCAAGCCGCAGGGATTTGATCTTGTTGAAAGCCACTTCTGCCCCCATCAGCGTCGGGAAAGCCCCTACCGCTTGCAGCAATGGCGTGCGCAAAAATAACAGCGTCAGTGAATAGGTAGCGGCAACGGCGGTATCCGCCCAGCCCAGGCTGTTGGCCATGTAGAACACCAGGCCAATAGCGCCCAGCATCATGATATTCGACCAGTTTACCGCGCTGAGATGGAAGGTATCGGCGCGAATAATATGGTAACGGTAGCCTTCAGCATCCGGCCGATAAGCCTGTTGATAGAGCGTTTTCGCGCGATCGCGGTTCAGCGCCAGTTCTTTGCGGCCGTCAATGGCAGACTGATAATGCTGGTAAAGGCGTTCCTCCGCTTCGCGCACGCTGCTCAGATGACGATACACTCGCGATACCAGATACCCGCTGCCGAAAACCGTTACCGCTACCCAGACTGCGGTCACTGCCAACATCTGCGGTGAAAGCCAGCCCAGATAGGCCGCAGACCCCAGCGTCAGTATCACCCCTTGCACCAGTTCCGGCAGACGGACAAAAGCCAGAGTAATATTGCGTATGTCGCTGGCCAGGCTCGCCAATAGAGAAGCGCTGCCCAATTGCTCAATCCGTTCAATAGGGGTATCCAGGATCCGCTTCACCAGTTGGCCGCGCAGCCGGAATACGAAATGATGGCCAAGCGTGGTCAGCGCCAGCTGCGATCCCAGCGTCACCGCCAGCAACAAAGCCAATAGCCCGAGGAACTCCGGCAGCACAGTCAGTGGGTTGCCCGCCGCAGCCATCAGCCGCAGATTTATAAAGGCGATGATGCCGATGCCCAGCGCCGCGCTAGCCATGGTCAACGCCATTACCGCCAGAAACGGCCAACGATACTGATGGTAAACCACCCGTAGCAACTCCATGAAAAACCCTTACCCTGCAAACTTGTGATGGCAGGCATTGTAAGCGGCGAGAGAATGATATCAATAATAATTCTCATATCACTTGCAGCGCGGGGAGAAAACATCCCCAGCCGGGCGGCATCGGATATCCGAAATATTCAATACGGATATCGGGCTGGGGAGCACTAAATTGAATTAATGGAAATATAAATGCGCACTGCCACTCAAAAATACCACCCATTCGCTCAAATGAGAGATATCAAAAACATTCACTGCAAAAATAGAAATAAAATAAATATATGGATTTACCATTAACACCGTGAAGTAATTTTATTTTCTTTGCCGTTACTCTGCGTTAAGTGCTTTAATAAAAACCGAAAATTAAAACCCCAGCCAATGTTAATAGCCTAGGTAATTAAAATGAAGAAACGGAAATTTCTCAGCCAGGTTGAAATTGAGCAACTTATCTCCGCCGTTCCTGAGGGTAAAAACAGTATTCGGGACCGTTGTCTGCTACTGATGTGTTTTATTCATGGTTTACGGGTCAGCGAACTCCGTTCATTACGTTTACAGGATATTGATCTTACAACTAATCGGGTGCATATATTCCGGTTGAAAAATGGATTTTCCGTTCAGCACCCCATACAACCCCGAGAGCGCAATGCCTTGTTGAAGTGGCTTGGCCTAAGGTCAGGCTACCTTGAAGCCGATAGCCAGTGGTTGTTTTTGTCACGCCACGGCGGGCAAATATCGCGGCAACAGCTGTATCGGCTGATGCGAATGTACGGTGAAATGGCCGGCATTAGCGTTCAAGTGCATCCTCACATGCTTCGCCACTCCTGCGGCTATGCCCTGGCTGACAGAGGGATAGATACACGCCTGATCCAAGATTATTTGGGGCATAAAAACATTCAGAACACCGTAATTTATACTGCCACTAACGTGGAACGATTCAGAATTATCAATATTTGATATAAAAACAATGCTAAATAGAGACTCAATGCCCCGAGGGAGAAATACCATGAAATACATATCTTCAGGGGCATTTCATTTGAAAAATGCCGAACGCAGATTCCCCCCACGTTATCATTGCCGATGCGGTTCTTTCACTATCGCCAGAAACGCGCCGACGCACCAACGCACGCCTTAACGTTGCGTACTTCTCTGCCACTCTCCGGCAAGCTGGCGGGTAATTTTGCCATGCAGTGAAAACAGTTCACTGTCGTTCGACACCTTCAGCTTACGCATGGCGCTGCATTTGTGCGCGCTGATGGTTTTGATGCTGCGCCGCTGCAGTTCGGCAATCTCCCGTAAACTCATGCCGTTAAACAAAAAGGCCAGAACATCGCTTTCACAACGGGTCAGCTCACGCGTTATCGCCGTTTCTCTCGCGGAAGTGCGCGCCAGACAGGCACCAATCTGCGAGCTTAATACTCGCTCTCCGTTCAGCACCCGGTTGAAAAACTCCGCCACCAAGGGTAACGCATCATCCCGCGCTACAATGCTGATATTAGGTTGGCTCAATAGCAGAGCCAGCTCTTCGACACTTTGGCTGCGGGTATAGGCTACCACCCGTAAGGCCGGTAACTGAACGCACAGATCAAGCAGTATCTCCCGGCCCTGTACCTCAGTCTCGCCCACGCCATTCAATTCGGCAATCAAGACGTCGGCCTGTTGGTAGATTGCCCCATCTGCCGCCTCTCTCATACTGGTTTCCCGTACCACGATATTTCCCCGGGTCGAGAGCGTACTCATAAAACTTGCCAATCCATCCAGCGTCAATGGGCAACGATCCATTAACGCAATATTCAACCGTTGATGACGTGAAACCTGCATATCCTGCTCCTGTCTTCCTTCGATACTCCGCGTTAAAACGCTGCCAGTTTACGCCCCTAGCGAACAAAGGACGGGCCATTCACCGCCATCCATTTCCCCTGAAGATATAGCTCGCCATCATTATGAAAACCCAGCTTTAACATAGCATTACGCTTGTGCGTACTGACGGTGCGAATATCGCGGCACAGCGTCAAAGCCACATTGGTCACGCTTTTGCCGGAAAATAGCTGAGCCAATACATCCAACTCGCGCAGCGTCAGGGGTTTCTCTGCTGCGGCTTCATGCAACCCACGCTGGCGGATGCGATGGCTAAAGCTACTGCTTCCCGCCAAAACCTGCCGTACACAATGTTCCAGTGCGACGGCAGGTTCCTGTTTCAACGTCATGCCTCGGATACCTGAAGCTATCAGTTGCCGCAACACCCTGGGCTCATCCAGCGCAGTGCATACCAGCAGCGCTGTATCAGGCGACTGCTCATGTATATCGGCGATCAGTCTCAAGCCGTCCAATACGGACTCCGACTTGCCGCATAGTTCCATAATTAACAAGCGGGGCTGATGTCGGGTTAACGTGGCCTTCAGCTCGGCAAGGCTCCTCACCAACAGGAGATTGGCCTGTTGAAAACCACAAGACTCAATCAATCGGTTACTGATCCCTAACGCAGTAATGGAACAGGGTTCCATAATGACTACTGTTCCGGCTTTTTTATCGTATGTATCCTTTGAATCCGGCATATTATTGTGTTGATAATTAGTATTCATATCATCACCTTAACTTTACTATTACGACCCCTAGTCAGCCATTCGCCTGAAAAACATCACCGAGTAATATCGGCCTTCAACATCGACAGCCGGCAATCAAGAACGCTGGCGCTATAAATGCCTACTCATAGACAAAGGCAATCTGCAGTACGCCATCAATACTGCCGGGCGTGGCGCCACCATTAACGCTGTACGCTCGGGCCCGAAGATTGAATGTGGCCTCATGCGTCAGCGGGTTGACCAACTGCGCCATGCTTTTATTGTTACCCAGATTGGCACCGCTTTGGCTTTGCAACTCGATTTGTACCCTGCGCGATGTGCCGACGCTTTTATATAAATCGGCCCCCTCTTCCGCTTCCGAACCGCTGAAAGTCGCTGTCGCCGAGGTGGTGGTGGTCGGGCAGTTTTTCAGCGTTAGCGGAAACTCGATCCATTCGCTGCCGGAACCGGCTCTCCCCAGGATAGCGGCAGAAATATTGTCGCCGAGATTTACCTGAATGTTGCTGTTTGCACCATCGACAACGCAAGGCGCCGCTTTGATGGTGCCGGTTATCTGTAACTTTGCCGCCGCAACCGGAAACGCCACCTGAAAAATGCCGGCAATGACCAGCGCCCGGCTTATTCCGCTCAAGCCATAAAACATAACGCTCTCCTTTTCTTTAAGGGCATGATTTCCCCCAGGGTTAAATATTCACTTATTGAATCTCTGCCTGAATGGTCGCCGTCGCATTGAATTTCCCCACCGCAGGCATCTGCCCGGTGGTATTGACCGGATACGCACTGAACCTGGTGTTGCCACTCTGGCTGGGGTAGTTGAAATCGACGCCCAGACGCCCGTTTTGCGGCGAGACCGGATAACCGGACCGATCATTAATCCTCACCCCTATACTGCCGTTAGTGGTCTTCAACAAATCAGGCATATTGCTGTCGGCTTCCCCCCTGAATGACAGACTGATCTTGACCCCTTCGGAAATATTGCGACAGGCCAGGGTCAGTTCCTTCTGATGCGGAGTAAAATTAGGCGGCATATTTCCTTTGGTCTGGAAATCGGTAGACAGAATGTCGCCAAAATCAATCATCACCGTCTGTGGGCTGATTTCGCAATTTTGCGGCACCGTCACCACACCGTTCATCATGACCGTTGATACCGGGGTAACGCTGCTCACCCCATTGACGACCGAGACATAGTTCTCGACGAGTCGGGTGTTGGGGATGATGGTCTGGCCGACAAAAGGTCTGCGGAAATAGAGATGAACGCGCCCCCTGGCGCCGCTGCTATAGGGCGCACTCGCACAGCTTTCACCGGGCTCCAGCTCCGTTTTTCGATTGGAAATATTGTTGAAAGGCGTCGGGATATACTGTTGCAGATTGCCGCCAATATAGACCTCGCTGGCCACTGCCAGATATTCATTCAGCACGTAATAGGTTAAAGGACCGTCTACATGATTTTGTACCGGCAGACTCGGCCGGGCGGTGACATAAGAAGCCGTGCGGTTAGTGCATTCGCACTGCACATCGTAGGTATCGCTCAGATTCCAGTTATTGCCGGAGGCATTATTGATTACCATGCCGGTGATGTTCTGTTCCGGCCTGCTCAGGGTGGGTGCAAATATAAATGAAAATTGATGAGTTCCTCCTATGGGCCTGCATTGACCAAAGGCAGCCTGTGCCTGCGGCAGGCTGAGCATAGCGGCGCAAAGAAGGCCACAAGAAATCACAACCCGTTGATTTAATCTTACTGTTTTCATCACGCACACCTTATAAACACTGCCCGTTGACCAGGCGAATCCCACCGCTCTCGGGTTGGTTGGCCAATTGATAGCTGACCTGACACCGCTGGGTTGCGTCATGGCCCCACTTAACCTGCAACTGGCCACTTTCGGGCATACCTGCCAGATAAACCTGCCCGCCGTCGCCGACGATACTCGCGTTGTGGGCTGCCCCGACCGTAGCGCCAAAAGGCACCGGGTTACCGCTGCGCGTCAACAGCGTCATCAGTACCCGCTGGCCGACGTTAGGGTTGAAACTGGCGCGCACCACTGCACCGCGGGTCGGGATCACCGTTTGGCTACTGAGTGTCATATCGACGTCATCGGCGAACGAGTCTCCGTCCAATCCAACGATATTGCGGCGATAAGGCGTCAAATAAGGCACTACCGCATAACCGCGCCAGTCGGTGCTCACCCCGGTCTGATTCAGCACCTTGGCACCCGCAGCACCCGGCGCTTGCACCAACGCGACCGTATCGCCCAGCGGCTGGGACAGCGTGATGCCGTTTTGATGCACCAGCACGCCGCCCTGAATGCCATAGTTCACCTGCCGGCGGTGGCGGTCATAGCCATAGCCCAAATTCAGTTCCGCCAGAGAGCCCTTGTAATCGGCCTGAATATTGCCGTTGGCCCCCACACCTCGGCCGGTGTAACCCTGGCTCAGGCTGTAGTTCAGGTTATTGCCCGCCAGCGCGCTGCCGCTCAAGCCGAGATTGTTGCTGGTGGCACCATTGCGGCTGCTGTTCATGTTATAGGTTGCATAACTTCCCGGTAGCCACTTGCTCAATGGCACGCTGACGTTGAAGGCCACAATATGGTCACGGACATAGGTCCGATTACCGTTGCTGTCATACCCGTTCTGGCTGAAGGTATAATTCAAGCCGTAACTCACGCTTTCCCAATTGTTGTTGTAGCTGACGCTTGCCGACTGGGAGCGGCGATTGTCGTTCCAGTAGTCTTCACTGAACACACTGAGCGACAACGATCCCCCCCTCTCCCACAAGCTTTGACTCAGCATCAGTTCGGCACGGCTTTTCTTGTGATCGTTATAAAGTACCCTGCCGCCATAGCTCTCAAACGCCTCTTGCAGGGTATAAAAGCCGCGCGTGGAATAACGGTAACTGGCCAGGCTGAAGTTAGTGCCGGACTCGATAAAGTTTTTGCCGTAGCGCAGCCGCCATGATTGCCCCTGCTCTTTGGGGTGAGTTTCCTGCTTGGTCCAGGCCTGCGTCACGTCGGCGGATATTGCCCCAAGCGCCCCCAGATTTTGCCCCAAACCCAGCGACAACCCTTGATACTTGCTGGCGGCTTGCACCCCGCCATAGACCGTCGCGCCCCAGGGAAGACCATAAATACCCGTGGCCTGGCTAAAGGGATGTTCATCGACGCCGTCGCTGTAAGAACGGTACTTTCCGCTGGTCAGGCTGTACTTAAAGCGCCCCTCACGTTGCAATACCGGTACCACTGCGTAAGGCACTACAAAATTTTGTTCCTGGCCGTCGGCTTCGCGAACGCTCACATTCAGATCGCCGCTACCGCCGGTAGGATAAAGATCGGTAATTTCAAACGCCCCTGGCGGCACATAACTTTGGTAAATGACATACCCGTTCTGGCGGATCACGATTTGAGCGTTGCTGCGCGCTATCCCACGCACCACCGGTGAATAACCTTTCATGCTGTCCGGCAGAATTTCATCCTCCGAGGCCAATTGCCCGCCGCGGAACTGTACGCTGTCGAATACGTCGCTGGCGGTGGTGCTGTCACCCAAGGTCAAACGACTTTGCAACGCAACGATGTCACGCTGCACGTAGGTATTAATCGAACGCCATGAGGAAACTCCGCCGCTATATTGATTCCACACGGAATAGTTACGCAGGCGCCATGCGCCCCAGTTGATGCCTGAGCGTAGGTTGAGGTAATAGCTGTTGGTGTTTTGCCCTTGGCTTTCGCGTTCCTGACCATTGGCGCCGGTGAAGTTGTAGTTGACCAGCAGCGCCGGTATGCCGGCATCCCACAGTTCAGGAGGCACATAGTCGCGCGCGTTCATATTCAGCGCGGCCTGGGGAATACTCAGATTAAGTCGCAATTGGTTGAACTGAAAAGTGGTGGAAGACTGAGGTATCGTCTGCGCCAGATTGACGCAACTTTCCAAGCTGTCGATAGCGGGAAATGCGCTTACCTTTACGCCCAATTCAGTTAGCTTCGCGGCGCTCAGACAAGGCTGTAGCTTTTGTTTCCCTGCCGCATCACGCAGGAGACGAAACTCGATATCCAGAGTCTCTATCTGCTGACCGTTAAGATAAAGATCGACCCGGTAGTTACCCGGCGCCTGGCTGCTGTTTTCTTCAAAAACAGAAAGATCCGCTCCACGCAGCGCCGGGTTATCGATTTCCAGCAGGGCAGGATTAAAATAACGGCTCGCATAGGCCACGCTGAAAGAATTCAGCAACAGCAGCATTTGACAAGAAATCAGGTACGCCAAGACCGACTTAGGTTTTCGCAGACCAATACAACTCGGGTTATTCATCTTTTTAACTCCCTGTCCCGATCATTTCGCCCACCCTGAACTCTGGCGAGCCGTATCCCTGTGTCCCGTCGTCTGTACGGGGCTTAAAATAAACGGCTATATCCTGTTGGTGAAAGTCGTCCCGGTACCGCCGTAATCATTGATGATTTGCCAACTCAGGTTACCGCCGCTTCCGCTGGCGGCCGGCAATGGAAAACTGGCGGTGGCCTGAGGGGCTACCATTGTGCTGCCGGGAATCTCATGACCATTGAGCTTCAAATTGAAAAAAGTGAGGTAATAGGGTGAAGGATTATTGACCTGCAAACGGTTGTCGCTACGCTTCCATGTCAATTTCCCGGCTGCCTCTTCCAGATTGCCGGATAACCCCTGCGGACGATAAATCAGCTTGATACGGGTCTTGATCGCAATTTGCAGCGTATTGTCTTTTTTCTCTACCGATGGGATGGCTTTCACATTCAGCCAATACAGAGATTCTTTGTCCGAGGGTAAATTGCCGCCCGCCCGCACTACGCGCAGCAGGTTATTTTGCCCGCCATCCAGCCGGAACAAGGGGGGCGTAATGATAAAAGGGGCTTTGGTGCCGTCGCCTTCCTGCGCGTCGACCCAAGACTGGATCAGATAAGGCACCGCGTCCGGATTATTGATATTCAAAGCGGACTCTTTTTTGGCGCCGTCATAAATCAGGCGAGTCCCCCCCACGATCACCCCCGCCTGCGCAGGCGTCAAAAACATTGCCAACAACGCTACAATCAGCGTGAAATAACCTGCTCTCATTTTCTTGTTGCTCCGTTCGTCCATGAATAAAGAGCCAGAGAAGACTTCCTCCGGCCCAGGTCTTTAGCCGCTAAATGTCGGCTGCGCGAGCTTATGGATAAACGATCGTAAAGTTGGTGGTGGCGTCAGCTTTACCGACAGAAACGGTGCCGAAAGCATAGTAACGGGCAAAGAATTTCAGGGTGTTAGCGCCGCTTGAAACCAGAGCGTATTCGCGGGAATCACTGCCCAGATTAATCGCATTATTGCTGTCGTCCAGCAATTGAACCCCTACGCCAGTCGCCTTATCGGCAACATCGGTCAGCGCCAGCAGGCCGACCGGGCCAGGAACCCGGGTCCCGTCAAAACGCACGGTGGCCTTGGTCACGGTGCTCGGGCAATCCTTCAGTACCAGACTGAACTCTTTGCCGCCCGCAGAGCTGCCGGCACCTGTGGCAAACGCAGTTTGAGAGATCGTGCCCAGAATAACGTCCTGGTTTTGTGAAGCCGTGTCGACGGTGCAAGATTTATCGGTAATCGAGCCTTTGAAATTCACGGTGCCATCGGCGGCGAATACAGATGCGGTAAATGCAGATGCGGTCAAAACGGCTACGGCCAGTAAATTCTTTTTCATCCTACTTTCCTTAAAAGGTATGCAAAATATGCATTGATTTATTTCCGACATAACCCTATGTCACTCCTTTCATTTAGCTCAGCAGTCAAGATGTACTCTTAGACAGAAACTATTAATTGTCGTGAGCCTACTCATCCAAACGATTCATTTTGAACTAAAGTGACTCCTTTGGTTTTTTTAACTAAAATTTTATTTATCTTTAGATTTTAATTCTTACGACAGGAAACTTATTAGCCATATTAAAGAGTAAAAAACCAACCTTTCGGCAAGGGTTCTCTTTCTGGCTTAAAAATGGATAGGATGATGCCTAGGGGAGGGTAACGTGAGGAATATGATGAAACGCCTTACATCACATTGATTTAAAATAAAAATAACAATACATTAAGAAAATGCTGATACGAGTATTGACTTTGGATTACCTCATATTTACAGTATGTTTCAGTTTAGTTCAAAGTGACTCCTTAGTCATATAAACCTAAACGTTACTTACCAAATCTCCTTAAATCTCTGAGCGTTGCTGGCCGTATATATCACGGTGTTTTGAATGTTTTTGTGCCCCAGATAATCCTGAATTAATCGGGTATCTATTCCCCTGTCTGCCAGTGCAAAACCGCACCCGTGACGCAACATATGCGGATGGGCATTTACCTCCAGCCTGGCTGCCTTGCTGTAATTACGAATCAGCCAATAAATACGTTGCCGTGACAGGCGACCACCTCTATTTGAAAGAAATAACCATTCCCCCTCAGCCCCACGGTGTTCTTTGCGCTTTTCCAGCCAGCGCCGCAGGCATTGTCTTTCACGCAAATATAATGGGTGAACGGTGGAAAAACCGTTTTTCAAGCGGTGAACATAAATATTCCCCCCCTCCAGATCAATATCCGACAAACGCCAACCACCAATTTCGCTCGCGCGACAACCATGAATAAAACACATGTAAATCAAACAATAATCGCGTTCTGGATTCTTCCCTTGCAGCGTAACCTCAAGCATCCTTTCCACTTCGGAAGGCGTCAGGTGTTTACGATTGGACATGCTACCTCTATAACTTGATCAGAAAAATGTGGCTGTCATTTTCCTTTTACATCACCACAATGGATACCCGGAGCGCACCCCGGTTTACGGATAGGTTCCTGCATCCTGCGCGGAGTATAGCGGATTTAATTGTTGTGAACAGTCCAACGCCAGGCCGACCGACGAAGTATTCTCAGAAGGAAATCGAGACGGAAACCAATATAAAAAAAGTAAAAAACCAACGTTTTTAACGTATAGAAATGATCATGGACACCTAAAAAAACAAATATAAAAACTCTAATCAATCGATTTTAATCGTGTGGGAAATGATTATTCAAATGAAATTAAGGTTATTCCTAAACACAAACCACATCAAAACTGAATCACCACATACTTATTAGAATACAGTCTCCATTTATCTGAATTTATTATATTTATTTCAATGAGGTGGTAAAGGTGGCATTGAGGCAAGTCGTCGCATAGGGTATTCAATCAGGCCCTGAGATAATTCGCCAGAGCCTGATGTCAATAGCCTATTGCATGGACATATAATGGCACAGTTCCCCTAATGTCATATCCGGCTGCTCGAGAAACATTTCCGCACTTAGCGAAATACCGAACTCTCGTCTCGCCAAAAGTATCAGTTCCACATAATCCAGACTGTCCAGGCCCAACTGCTGGAGCGGCACATCCGCAGACAGAGAGGTTAGCCTCAACTCCCTGGCCTCATACAGCATCGTGCAAATCCTTTCATACAGGATTTGATACTTTTCCATCATAGCTCCTTGTCCTCAATATCGTGCTTGCCGAATACCAGTACCGCGTTCGCCCCGCCAAAGCCAAAGCTGAGGTTCATGACATTCCTCAAACGCCCGTGGCGGTGTCCTTCTGGGATATAGTCGAGATCGCAGGCCGGATCTGCTTCATTCAAATGGCAGGTAGCCGGCATTATCTGCTGCTGCAATGCCAACAGGCAGATAATGGACTCAAAGCTGCCGGAGGCTGCAATCAGATGGCCGGTATAAGATTTGGTGCTCGAAATCGGGGTTTGGTAGGCATCCTGACCCAAAGCCAGTTTAATCGCTTCCGTTTCGTTCAGATCATTGAGCAGCGTTGAGGTGCCATGCGCGTTGATATAATCGACCTCGTGATTGCGCAGGCCCGCCTGATCCAGTGCCTGGCATATGCTTTTCACCCTCGCCTGTTTATCTTCCGCCGGAGCGGTAAGATCAAAGGCATCCGAACAATTACCGTAGCCTTTGATTTCACCCAATATCGCCGCACCACGCGCCAAAGCGGCATCACGCTCTTCCAGGCACAGTACCGCCGCCCCCTCCGCCAGTACAAAGCCATTGCGATCACGGCTGAACGGACAGCTGGCTTTGGTGACATCATGCTGTTCCTGAGCCAACACGCGCAACACATCGATATTCCAGAGTGCACCATTACCGCTCAGCGATTCCGCAGCGCCAGCCAGCATCACTGAGGCCCGGCCGCTGCGAATAACCTCAAACGCGTCGCCAATGGCGATACTGCCGGTAGCGCAAGCCGCCGCAGGTGAATTCTGATATCCCCTCAAAAGCCAGCGCTGGCTGCAGATCGCCGTCGCAATGTTGGGCATCGAGTGGAAGGCACCGAACAGTTGCCCCAATCCGGAACGCAAATAATCCGCATTGCTAAGTAATATTTCGTCCTGTCCACCCCATCCGCTGCCGATAATAACGCCGCAGTCCAGCGAAGGGTAAAAATGAGCCGGCCCAACCGAGGCCGAGGAGAATGCCATTTCGACCGCCTCCGTCGCGGCTGCCAACGCCAACCGGGCAAAACGCGGCAACCGCCGGCGAGTGGACTGAGAGATCCCATCCAGAGGCGGCTCTTGGTCCATCAGCGCAAAAAAGCGCGAGCGTATTCCCGCCGCCGACTTATCGTGATAGCGATACGCCAGACGATATTCCATGATGGCCTGCCAGTTTTGCTGCACATTCATGCCCAGGGCAGTCACCGCACCATAGCCGGTGACTACCACCCGCTTCGGATGTATTTCCTTATCCATGCCGATCCCCTTTTTCTTTATCATCGCCGGATGCCACGCCGCCCAGAGCCAACCAAAGCTGCATGGTGGCGTTCAGATAACGGTACTGCAGCTCCGACAACGTATTTTCGCCGGACAGCAGCGCGTCCTGAGCATCCAGCAGTGTCTGCAGCGACACGGCACCAGACCGATACTGGCGCTGCGCTAAAAGCACCCCTTGCCGGCTCATCGCCAGCAGCTCTCGCTGATTGCCGATTTGCCGCTGCGCATCCAGACGCTGCTCCATAGCGTTATCCACATCTGCCAGGGCGCGATAGGCAGCATCACGAAACTGGATCTCCGCCTGCTGTGCCTGTAGCAACGCTTTTTCACCGGTCAGCCGCATCTTGCGCCACTCGATAAACGGCAACGTCAACGCGCCGCCCACCGTCCCCGTCGGATCGCCGAACCATTGCCTGAATACCTGGCTACCGGCGTCCAGAGCGGCAGACAGACTCAGTGCCGGATAGAAACTTAGCCTGGCCAGTTCCGCTCCCGCCAACGCTGCTCGCAATCGGCGCTCTGCCGCCTGCACGTCGGGCCGCAGCGCAATCACCGCCACCGGCTGACGTTGAACAATCGCCACGCTTTCGATTGCCAGCGACTGCCGCTCCCAACGCCGCATCAACGGCGATTGGCCAAACAGCAGCGCCAGCGAATTGCGCGCATCCTCCCGCTGCCGGCGTAGATCGCTCAGTTGATTTCCCCGCTCCAGTACCCTTTGCCCGGCCTGCAACAGCTCAAATTGCCCGATGTCACCCGCGGCATGACGCGCCTTCACCAGTTGCAAGGTGTCTTGGGCGATCGTTAACGCAGCCTGTTGATTGCTGCTTTGCCGGTTTAGATTGGCTATCTGCCAATACAAACGGGCGCTGGAGCCGATCAGCACCAGCGCCGTGTTTTGCCGATCCAGCTCAGAGGCATTGGCCTGCCATTCGGCCTGTTCGCGAGCCCGCGCCAGTTTGCCCCATAAATCCAGTTCATAGCTCAGGGACAACGTGCCCCGATAACTCTCCTGCCGCACGGCGTTGCGTAATGCCTTACTGTGGCTACCGCTCAGGCTTGCCGTCAGATCCGGAGTCAGATTGCCGCTCACCAGCCCAGCATCCAGCAGAGCCATGCGCAATTGCAACCCGGCCAGCGCCAGGTCCTGATTGCTTGCCAGTACGCTGCCGATCAGCGCCGACAACTGGGGATCGTTAAAATTATCCCACCATGTCGCCTCTCCACGCACCGCGCCGGCACTCTCGTCGTTAACGCGCCATTGTTGCGGTAGCGCAATCTGTTGCCGTGCTCCCACGCCCGGCGATCGCTGGCCACAGCCGCCGTTCAGCAGCATCGCCAGAGCCAAAATTAAAAATCTGTTCATTCGTGCGCCAGCGCCTCTACAGGTTGCAAACGCGCTGCGGTACGCGCGGGGAAGAAGCCAAACCCAACGCCGATCAACGCTGAAAAACCGCAGGCGAGCAGCAATGGCGGCCAGGTGAACACCATGACCATCTGGGGTGCCAGCCAGGCGAGCGCCAGGCCGGCCAATGCAGAACAGGCAATACCCAACGCGCCACCCAAGCTGCAAATCACCACTGCTTCAACCAGAAACTGGCGCTGGATGTCCTTTTCTCTGGCACCGACAGCCAGTCTGATGCCTATTTCATGGGTTCGTTCGGTAACCGATACCAGCATAATGTTCATCACGCCTACCCCCCCTACCAACAGTGAAATGCCGGCAATGGCGGTAATCAGCCAGGTCATGGAGTCAGATGCACTCTGTATGGCCTTTGTCATCTGATCGTCGGTAAGCGTGAAGAAATCCCGTCGCCCATGTTCCAACATCAGACGTTGCGTCACGTCGCGCTGAGCATTCGTCAAGGAGAGCCCTTCACTCACCCGCAGCACGATCGACTCCAGCGGCGTATCGCCCGCAATACGACCTTTCAGGGAGGTATAAGGCAGCCAGGCAAGCGGCTGGGCACCGGCATAGTTGGCCCCCTTGCGCTCAGCCACGCCGATCACCCGATGGGGGATACCCGCTAACTGAACAACCTCGCCTGCGGGATCCTGTTGGGGGGAAAACAGTGCCTGCCTGAGCTGCGTATCGATAACCGCCACCGGCTCGCGCTCGTCCAGATCCTGCGGAGTAAAGATGCTGCCGGAAATCAGACGGATACCTTGCGTACGGAAATAACCGCTGCCTACGCCCATCACGGGAAGCTGTACCTGCTTCCCCTCCCGAACGGCCAACACCTGAGCGCTGGCAACAGGAGAGACGCTGTCAACGTAAGGTAATTTCGACAACAGCGTGACGTCCCGCAGGCTCAGTGAACGCTCGAAATCCGGCCGGGTTTTCTCCCATCCGAGACCAGGCCTAATTTCAAGGGTACTGGTGCCAAGCCGGCTTATTTCATCAAGAATATTTCGCCTGGCCCCTTCACCGATGGCGATCGAAGAAACCACCGCAGCGATACCGATGATAATACCCAGCATCGACAGTAGCGCCCGCACCCGATGCCCCAGCAAGGAACGCCACGCCATGCGGATCGCCCCGCTCAATGCCGGCCCCAAATGCGCCCTGCCAAGCGGTGCAGGCAGAATTTGTGGCGATTTACCGGCCAGGGCCGGCCACACGCCCTTTCGATGATCGTCGACGATCTCACCGTCGCCAATCTCAATGATCCGTTGCGCCTGTTCGGCAATCTGACGATCGTGCGTCACCACGACAATGGTATGTCCGGCGGCATGCAACTCATGCAGGATACCCATCAATTCCTGACCGCTGGCGCTGTCCAAAGCGCCGGTGGGCTCATCTGCCAGGATGATCTCCGCGCCGTTCATCAGTGCTCGGGCAATGCTCACTCGCTGCTGCTGCCCGCCGGAAAGCTGGGCCGGGCGATGTTCAGTTCGCGCAAACAGCCCCAGACGGGCCAGCAGATGCCGCGCCCGCCGCCGACGCTCGGCGGCCGGCATGGCGGTATACAGCGCAGGGATCGCCACGTTTTCGCTGGCCGTCAGATAGGGCACCAGATGGTAACGCTGGAAAATAAAGCCGATATGGCGGCTGCGTAACTGCGCCAACCGATCGCCGTCGGCCTGCTGAATCGCCACATCGTTGATACGCACCGAACCCTGAGTGGGCTGGTCCAGGCAGCCGATAATATTCATCAGCGTCGATTTGCCGGAACCGGAGGCGCCGACGATCGCCACCATTTCGCCGCGATCGATACGCAACGAAACCTGATTCAATACCCTTATCCTTTGCTCGCCGGCAATAAAATCACGGGAAACATTCTCTAGAACAATGACTGCGGCTGCGTTAGTGGTCATGGTTCTCCCCCGCATCTGCCTGCGGCGCCAGCAGCACCCACTCCCCTTCGCTCAGGCCCTGCACAACTTCAGCGTAACGACGATCGTGAATACCAATGAGCACTCGACGCGCCAGAACCTGCTTTCCCTGCCGTACCTGTACCAAATACCGATCGGTTCCCTGCGGTTCGCCAAGCGCCGCCATCGGCACCCGCACGACGCCCGTTGCACGGTCGGTAATAATAAACACCTGCGCCGTCATGGCGGTGCGTAGCCGACGATCGCCATTGGCGATGGCAAAAACGCCGTTGTAATACACTGCCGACGCCTGTTGGCTCAGATTTCTGCCCAGAGGATCCGCCTCCAGCGCTTCGGCCGGCGCCTGCTGTATAACCCCCATGGCACTGTCAAAGCGCCGTTTGGGATCGGCCGCAACGTAGAACCACAGCGGCTGCCCGGTACGCACCTTAAGGATGTCGGTTTCCGATATTCGCGTATGCACCATCATGGTATCTACGTTGGCCAGTACCAAAATGGTCGGCGCGCTCTGCGAAGACACGATGGTTTGCCCTTCCTGAGTCACTATGCCCAGCACTTCTCCGTCAATCGGTGCCACGATGCGAGTGAAGGCCAGGTTGGCCTTGGCGGTTTCCAGCGCCATTTCCGCCTGGATGATTTGCGCCTCATTCACCTTGAGTTGAGCCAGTTGAGCATCCCGCTGCGCTCTGGCCTTTTCCAAATCGCTGGGCACCCCGGCGCGATCGCGCTGCAGCGCGGTCTGGCGTGTCAGTTCCAGCCGATACTGCGTCAGTTGCGCCTCGCTCGCCAGTTTCTGCGCCTGCGCGCTTTGCAGCTCAGCTTGTGATTTACGGAGTTCGTTATGCTGCAAGGTCGGATCTATTTCAGCCAGCAACTGCCCCTGAACAACGCGATCGCCTTGTTTGACATACAGTTTTTTCAACTGCCCGTTAACCTGTGCGCCGACGTTGACCTGCTGAACCGGTTTCAAAATGCCGGTGGCCAATACGTTTTTCTCTATGTCGCCGCGATCGATGCGTACCGCAGCCGGCAGCTCGACCGCAGTCGGCCGGCTGAGCAGCGCCAACATTCCGGCAATCGGTACCAAAATGGCTATCGCAATAACCAGACGCACAACCGTTTTTTTCCGCGGCATCTTACTCAACCGCCGCATGATGCTTCAACGCCGCCTCAGCACAAGTCACGGCTTCCAATCGCCCCTCAGTCATGTGCAAAACCCGATCAAACAAAGGGAGCAACCGCCGATTATGGGTCACGGTGATCAGCGTCTTGCAATGCTCCCGACAATGCGCCAGCAAGGCAGCCACCACCTGGCTGGCAGTCTCTTCATCCAGATTCGCCGTCGGTTCGTCCAGTACCAGTACCGGGTTATTGCTGTACATCGCCCGTGCCAACAGCAGACGCTGCCTCTGCCCCAGCGACAAACCGGCATGGCTCTCGCGCACCAGTGCATTCACGCCTCCCGGCAGCTTCGCTACCGCCGCAGCCAAACCCAGCACGCGCAGCACCTGCTCTACTCGAACCAACTGGCCCGGGACCGATGGCGCAAACAACGTAATGTTCTGCAGCACCGAGGCGTTGAATAAAATATCCTCCTGGCTTTGCAGGAAAAACAATCCCTGCGCCGTACCGATCTCTATCGGCTGACCATCCAACTCCATCTGACCCTGCTGCGGCGTCAGCAAGCAGGAAATGACTTTCAGCAAAGTGCTCTTGCCGGCACCGGAACCGCCGGTAATGGCGATAC
>RCUM01000566.1_pt1 | contig 20445 bp, 13 predicted proteins | sample 2166141 | NCBI WGS metagenome assembly RCUM01 (sample SAMN09932756, study PRJNA488358) | compost metagenome | isolation source: compost soil in crotonic acid-enriched | place: Germany: Experimental Botanical Garden
CGGAATTCCGCCGTTTCAGCAAGCGCTTTGCCGCCAGCTCGCAAAAAGAGAGCGCGGCGATCTTCGATCTTTACTCTCACCTGCTCAACGACGCTCGCCTCAAGCGCGAACTCTTTGCCGAGATTGATGCCGGTTCCGTGGCGGAATGGGCGGTTAAACAGGTGATCGAAGTCTTTGCCGCCCAGTTTGCCAGCCTGCAAGACACCTATATGCGTGAGCGTGCCAGCGATCTGCGCGCGCTCGGCCAGCGTCTGCTATTCCATCTCGATGACACCACCCAGGGCGCTACCCAGTGGCCGGCGCGTTTTGTGCTGGTAGCCGATGAGCTGACCGCGACTCTGCTGGCTGAAATGCCGCAGGACAGGCTGGTCGGCGTGGTGGTGCGCGACGGTGCCGCCAACTCCCATGCAGCCATATTGGTGCGGGCGATGGGCGTACCGACGGTGATGGGCGCGGATATTCAGCCTGCGCTGCTCAGCCAGCGACTGCTGATTGTCGATGGTTATCGCGGCGAACTTTTGGTCGACCCCGAACCGGTGCTGGTGCAGGAATACCAACGGCTGATCAGCGAAGAGCTGGAATTAAGCCGGTTGGCGGAAGATGACGTTGAGCAACCGGCCCAGCTTAAAAGCGGCGAGCGGGTTCAGGTGATGCTTAATGCCGGCCTCAGCCCGGAACATGAAAAGCTGCTGGGCGGGCGGGTTGACGGTGTGGGTCTGTACCGTACCGAAATTCCCTTTATGCTACAGAGCGGCTTCCCTTCCGAAGAGGAGCAGGTCGCCCAGTATCAGGGCATGTTGCAGATGTATCCGAATAAGCCAGTGACGCTACGTACGCTGGATATCGGTGCCGATAAACAACTGCCTTATATGCCGATCAGCGAAGAAAACCCGTGCCTGGGCTGGCGTGGTATCCGAATTACCCTGGATCAACCGGAGATCTTCCTGATCCAGGTGCGAGCCATGCTGCGCGCCAATGCCGGTACCGGCAATCTGGGTATACTGCTGCCGATGATCACCAGCCTGGAAGAGATCGACGAGGCTCGCAGGTTGATCGACCGGGCAGGGCGGGAAGTGGAAGAGGTGCTGGGGTATGAAATCCCAAAACCCAAATTGGGCATCATGCTGGAAGTCCCTTCGATGATCTTCATGATCCCGCATCTGGCCGGGCGCATTGAGTTTATTTCGGTGGGGACCAACGACCTGACCCAATACCTGCTGGCGGTGGATCGCAACAATACCCGGGTGGCCTCACTGTACGACAGCCTGCATCCTTCCATGTTGCAGGTGCTGAAGCTGATAGCCGTTCAGGCCAGGGCCGTCGGGCTGCAGGTCAGCCTGTGTGGTGAACTGGCCGGCGACCCTATGGGGGCGCTGCTGCTGGTGGGGATGGGCTACCGCAACCTGAGCATGAACGGCCGCAGCGTGGCGCGGATAAAATATCTGCTGCGACACATTGAGTTATCCGACGCCGAAGTGCTGGCCCAGCGGGTGCTTAACGCCCAAATGACCACCGAAGTGCGCCATCAGGTGGCCGCATTTATGGAACGTCGTGGTATGGGCGGTTTGATCCGCGGCGGCAAGTAAGGCCGCGGGCTGACTGATTTTTTTACAGAACTTTTCCCGGCGGGCCAGTCCGGTGGTGGTTAAGCTTATGCTATTATCCGCTTCCTCAACTGCGTTGAAAGCCACGGAAAAATAGTGTTCCCGCTGTGTTTCACCGCGTTTGGCACCTGCCGCCCCCGGATGGGGAAGAATAATAGACATGTTGTGGTGATAGATGACCAATAGCTATCTGGCGTTTCCTAAATTTGATCCGGTGATTTTCTCTATCGGCCCGGTCTCTCTGCATTGGTACGGTCTGATGTACCTGGTTGGCTTTGTTTTTGCCATGTGGCTGGCGGTACGCCGGGCTAACAAACCAGGCAGCGGCTGGACCAAGGATGAAGTAGAGAACCTGCTGTACGCCGGTTTCCTCGGTGTGTTCGTCGGTGGCCGCGTTGGTTATGTGCTGTTCTACAACCTGCCGCTGTTCATGGAAAACCCGCTCTATCTGTTTAAAGTCTGGGATGGCGGCATGTCGTTCCACGGCGGTTTGATGGGGGTGATCCTGGTGATGTTCTGGTTCGCTCGCCGCACCAAACGCACCTTCTTCCAGGTTTCTGATTTTATTGCCCCGCTGATCCCCTTCGGCCTGGGTGCCGGTCGCTTGGGCAACTTTATCAATGGCGAACTCTGGGGCCGTGTTACCACCGATACCCCATGGGCGATGCTGTTCCCAAGTTCACGCGCGGAAGACGTAGCGCTTGCCGCCGCCGATCCGCAACTGCTGCCGATCCTGAATCAATACGGCGTGCTGCCGCGCCACCCGTCCCAGCTGTATGAACTGCTGCTGGAAGGCGTGGTGCTGTTTATCATTCTGAACCTGTTTATCCGCAAACCGCGGCCGATGGGGGCCGTATCCGGCCTGTTCCTGATTGGCTACGGTGCATTCCGCATTATCGTCGAGGCCTTCCGCCAGCCGGATGCTCAGCTTGGCCTGTTCGACGGCGTTGTCAGCATGGGGCAGATCCTGTCCGTCCCGATGGTGGTGGCCGGTATTATTATGATGATTTGGGCGTATCGTCGTCGCCCGCAGCAACAACTGTCGTGAGGAACAAATGAAACAGTATCTGGATTTGATGAACAAAGTGCTCGCCGAGGGCACCCCTAAAGCCGACCGTACCGGCACTGGCACCTTGTCGATATTCGGCCACCAGATGCGTTTCAATTTGCAGGAAGGGTTTCCGCTGGTTACTACCAAAAAGTGTCACCTGCGTTCAATCATCCATGAGCTGTTGTGGTTCCTGAACGGTGACACCAACGTGGCTTACCTTAAGGAAAACAAAGTCAGCATCTGGGACGAGTGGGCCGACGAAAACGGTAGCCTTGGCCCGGTGTACGGCAAGCAGTGGCGTGCCTGGGGGACGGCGGACGGTCGTCAGATCGATCAATTGACCACCGTGCTGAACCAGTTGAAACAGGACCCGGATTCACGCCGTATCATTGTTTCAGCCTGGAACGTGGGGGAGTTGGATCAGATGGCGTTGGCACCGTGCCACGCGTTCTTCCAGTTCTACGTGGCGGATGGCAAATTGTCTTGTCAACTGTACCAGCGTTCCTGCGATGTGTTCCTCGGCCTGCCGTTCAACATTGCCAGCTACGCGCTATTGGTACATATGATGGCGCAGCAATGTGACCTGGAAGTGGGTGATTTCGTCTGGACCGGCGGCGACACTCATTTGTACAGCAACCATATGGAACAAACCCAGCTGCAGTTGACGCGTGAGCCGCGTGCCTTGCCGAAGCTAGTGATTAAACGCAAGCCGGCATCGCTGTTTGATTACCGTTTCGAAGACTTTGAAATCGAAGGTTACGATCCGCACCCAGCCATTAAGGCACCGGTTGCCATCTGATTTTTACCCGATGATTGATCCCCAGGGGCGCACAGGTTGCGCCCTTTTTTATTTCTGCCGATCCGCCGTGGTTGTTTCTGCGTTCCTCATCGCATTTTGTTGGTTTCTCCCGTCAGTTTCATAGAAAGGTTGCGCAGCGCGCTTCAGGCCGGATAACGCCGTCTTTATCCGGCGGCGGCTCTGGTTACACTGGCCGCCATGAACGACAAGATGATTTTCAATAATATTGATGGCCAGCGCGGGATGACGCTGATTGAGCTGCTGGTGGTGATTACCCTGGCAGGCCTGCTGACCGGCTGGGGGGTTAGCCATTGGCGTCATTATCAACAGGCCCTGCGGCTGGAGCATACCGCGCAGCAACTGCTGGCATTTCTCACCCGGTTACAGGCAGACGCCAACTGGCGCAACCGCACGGCACTGCTGGGGTTTAAAACCGGCGATCCCTGGTGCATCGGCAGCGGCCAATCGCCAATGGATTGCGCAGCGCTCGGCGATGATGTGTTCAGCCCCGGCTATCGGGACGTGCAACTGGCGGGTTTTACTCAAAAGGATATGGGGTTCTATGGCCTGCGTAACAATGCACAGGCCGGGCATATCTTGCTCAGCAATGGCGCTGGCCGCCTGCGGTTGGTGCTGTCTGCCAAGGGGCGGCTACGGCTATGCAGTGAAGGCGTGAGCATAAGAGGGATTACGACATGCCAGCCCTAGCGCGCGGTTTTACCTTGCCGGAGGTGATGCTGGCGCTGACGTTTGGCAGCCTGATTGCGTTGGCGGCGGCTAAAACTTATCCGGTCTTGCGTCAGCACAGTGTCGATGTTGGTCGGCATTATCGGCTGGAATCGGTGCTGCGGCAGTTAGCCTTTGGCATTGAGAAGGATCTGCGCCGCGCCGGCTTCTGTGCCGGCCAGTGCCAGGGGCAACCTCTGTTGATTAGCCGGGCGGGCGGGGAGGCCGTGGGCAGTTGCGTGATAGTCGCCTATGACATCACCCGCAGTGGGCGTTGGGAAACCCTTAGCGCCGACGCTGGATACTTCGGTTACCGCTTACGGCAAGGCATGCTGGAGGGGCAACGTGGGGTGAGACACTGCCATGGCGCTGGCTGGGAGCGTCTGCTCGATAACGACGAAGTACTCATTGAAGCCTTCGGCATCAAGGTGAATGCGGGCGAAGGCGGTAAACGCTGGGTAACGCTGACCTTGAGTGGCCGTTCAAAAGCGGATGGCGGCATACGGCGCAGTCTGCAGTGGGCGGTTAATATGGCCTCGCTGCCATGAACGCTGCCGGGCAGCGGGGAGGCAGCACTCTGGCGGCGGTGATGATGCTGTTGGTGATGGGGCTGATGCTGTTGAATGCCCAGCATCGCCAACTCGACAGTGCTTTGCTGCTGGCTGCCGACGAGAAGCAATATTTACAGGCTTACAATCAGGCCGCTTCGGCGCTCAGTTGGGGTGTTGCGCAGTCCTGGCCACGCGGCAGGCTCGCCGCCAACGGCTGGTGGTGCCAGCAAACCGACCAACTGCGGGCCTGTGCAAAACTGTCCTCTCAGGCAGGTATTGTGCTGGTACGTGGTGATGCGCAGGTGAGCCGTGGGGAACCGCTGCGGTTATATCAACGCACCAGGCCTGATGGCTCAGGGGGCGACATCGGGCTAAGAGCGGAAACCGGCGGCTGGCTGGATTTTTGCCCCGAGAAAAAGCAGGCTGACTGTGCGGAGTAGCCAACGGGGCTTCAGCCTGCCGGAGGTGCTGATTGCCGCATTGCTGTTCGCGGTGTCACTGCTGGGATTGTTACAGTATCATCAGGTGCTGTTGCAGTCGTTCCAGCGCCAATGGCAGTATCGACAGGCCTGGTCGTTGGCGCATCAGCAATTGGAAGTTTTCGCCGCTACCGGGCGCGTGGACGTCGGGCTACCGCTACCGACATCCGGATGGCAGCGTCAGACCGGGTTAAGCACCCCGCAAGCCGCCTGCCAGCGGCTGACGGTAAGAATACAAACGCCCCAACGGCAGTGGGCGGAACTCAGTCGTTGGTACTGCATGCGTCAGTGAACCGGCAGACTATTTTGTTTTAAGGGAGCTCCCAATGTTTAGGGTTTATCATTCCAATCAGTTGGATTTGCTGAAAACGTTAACCAGCGCGTTGATAGCCAGAGAGCCATTGGCCGATCCTTTTCAACAGGAAGTGGTGCTGGTGCAGAGCCCCGGTATGGCGCAGTGGCTGCAGATGCAACTGGCTGAGCAGTTTGGCATTGCCGCCAACATCGCTTTCCCACTGCCGGCTACCTTCATCTGGGACATGTTTACCCGGGTGTTACCGGGTATCCCGAAAGAGAGCGCCTTTAGCAAAGACGCCATGACCTGGAAGCTGATGTGGCTGCTGCCCGATCTGCTCACTCAGCCTGAATTTGCCCCGCTGCAGCATTACCTCACCGACGACGGCGACAAGCGGAAGATTCACCAGCTTGCCGGCCGGGTAGCCGACCTGTTTGACCAATATCTGGTGTATCGCCCGCAATGGCTGGAAAGCTGGCAGAAAGGCGAACGCATTGACGGACTGGCGGAAGCACAGCAGTGGCAGGCACCACTGTGGGCGCGACTGGTCGAATACACCCAGGAACTGGGGCAGCCGGAATGGCATCGTGCCAACCTGTATCGCCGTTTTATCAGCGCGTTAGATAAAGCTGAAACCCCACCTGCGGGGTTGCCGCCTCGGGTATTTATCTGCGGCATCTCGGCCTTGCCGCCGGTCTATCTGGAAGCGCTGCAGGCGCTGGGCAAGCATATCGATATTCATCTGATGTTCACCAACCCCTGCCGCTACTATTGGGGGGACATTCAGAGCCAGTCCTTCCTGGCGAAATTACAGAGCCGCAAAAGACAGCATTATCGCGATAAAACGGAATATTCGTTATTCAGGGATCCAGATAACGCCTCTGCATTGTTTAATGACGCCGGCGAGCAAGACTTGCCGAACCCGCTGTTGGCCTCATGGGGCAAGTTGGGGCGCGACCACCACTTTTTACTTTCGCAGATCGAGTCCTCAGAAGAGGTTTTTGCCTTTGTGGATATCCCTGCGGACAATCTGTTGCATGGCATTCAGCACGATATGTTGGAGCTGAAGAACAGTGCGGTGATCGGCACTACCCCGGAAACGCTGGAGAGTAGCGACACCAAACGTCGACTGGATCCGGCCGATAGGTCTATCAGCCTGCACGCCTGCCATAGCCCGCAGCGTGAGGTAGAGGTGCTGCATGACCAACTGTTGAGCATGCTGGCGGACGATCCCGAGCTGACGCCGCGTGACATCATCGTGATGGTGGCGGATATCGACAGTTACACCCCTTATATTCAGGCGGTATTCGGTAACGCCTCTCCCGAACGCTATCTGCCGTTTGCCATTTCTGACCGAAAAGCCAGCCAGGCGCACCCGGCGCTACAGGCGTTTATCTCGCTGTTGGATCTGCCGCAGAGCCGCTTTACCTCAGAACAGGTACTGGCTTTGCTGGAAGTTCCGGCACTGGCGGCACGTTTCTCCATTCGGGAGGAAGGATTGCGCCTGTTGCGCCATTGGGTTGGTGAGTCTGGCGTGCGCTGGGGGCTGGATGACGACAACGTGCGTGAATTGGATCTGCCCGCTACCGGCCAGCATACCTGGCAATTTGGCATTACACGCATGCTGCTGGGTTACGCGATGGACAGCAATGCCGGTGATTGGCAGGGCGTTTTGCCTTATGACGAGTCGAGCGGGCTGGTGGCAGAACTGGCCGGGCAACTGGCGGAACTGCTGGCAGCGCTGAGTCGTTGGCGGCAACGTCTGGGGCAGGCGCGCTCTTTGCCAGAGTGGCAGCCACTGTGTCGTCAACTGCTTGAGACCTTTTTTGAGCAGGACGGCGAAACGGAAGTGGTGTTGGCACTGATAGAGCGGGAGTGGAACAGGCTGTTCGAGTTCGGGCTGGCGGCGCGCTATCCCGATGAGGTGCCGCTGTCTATCCTGCGGGACGAGTTGGCAGCACGCCTCGATCAGGAACGCATCAGCCAGCGTTTCCTGGCCGGGCAAATCAACTTCTGTACGCTGATGCCCATGCGTTCTATCCCATTCAAAGTGGTTTGCCTGCTGGGTATGAACGACGGGGTTTATCCGCGCACTCTGCCGCCGTTAGGCTTTGATCTGATGGCGCAACAGGTGAAACGCGGTGACCGCAGCCGCCGTGATGATGACCGTTACCTGTTCCTGGAAGCGATTTTGTCGGCTCAGCAACGGCTGTACATCAGCTTTATTGGCCGCTCCATTCAGGATAACAGCGAGCGTTATCCCTCGGTGTTGGTGACTGAACTGCTGGAGTATCTGGAGCAAAGTTATTGTCTGCCGGGCGATGAACATCTGGACGCCGATGGCAGCGCACGGCGTGTGGGTAAACACTTGCTTAACTGGCATTCACGCATGCCGTTTGCCGCCGAGAACTTCCTGCCCGATACCGAAGCGCAGAGCTATGCGGCAGAATGGCTGCCTGCCGCCGATCGGCGCGGTGCGGCACATCCGCCGTTTAATCAGCCCTTGCTGCCGGATGAGAAAACTCAGGTCTCGCTGGACGATTTATTACGCTTCTACCGCCACCCGATCCGCGCCTTCTTCCAACTGCGGCTGGGGGTCAGTTTCATCCTGGAAGAAACCGAACTGCCGGATGAAGAACCCTTCACCCTGGATAACCTCAGCCGCTATCAGTTCAACAGCCAACTGCTGAACACCCTGATTGACGGCGAGGATGCCAGCCGCCTGTTTCAGCGGGTGCGTGCCGCCGGTGGGTTGCCTTTTGGCCCCTTCGGCGAAATTTACTGGCAAAAACAACAAGAAGAGATGAGCGAACTGGCCGAACAGGTACGCGCCGAAAGAAGTGAAGGGCACAGCCTGGAACTGGATATCGACATTGCCGGTGTGCGCATCAGCGGCTGGTTACATCAGGTACAAGGCGATGGGCTGCTGCGCTGGCGGCCATCAACCCTATCGGCAGTCGATGGCATATTGCTGTGGCTGGAGCATCTGGTGTATTGCTGCGTCGGGGGGAGCGGCGAAAGTCGCATTTACGGGCGCAAAGGGGCTGTCTGGCGCTTTGCTGCATTAAGCGCGCAAGAGGCCCACGAACAATTGGCCGAACTGGTGGCGGGTTATCAGCGCGGCCTGTGTCAGCCGTTGCTGCTGCTGAACAAAAGCGGCTGGGCGTGGCTGAGCCAGTGCTATCAGCCACAAACGCAGCAGATTGACTGGGATGAAGAGGTGCAAATCAAGGCCCGGGGCAAGCTGCTGCAAACCTGGCAGGGCGACCAGCGTATTCCGGGCGAAGGTGAAGACCCTTATGTGCAGCGGGTCTTCCGCCAGTTGGACAATATTTATTTAGCGCAAATTCTGGACGAAACAGAACGTTATCTGTTGCCGGTGGCACGGCATAACCTTGGGTAACAATCCCCCGGTGGTACTGATTGCCCTGAGGTGGTAAAAATAATCAGGGTTATATTCAACTATCGGGGTTAGTCCCGGTCTTACATAACGTACAAGCATATAGACCCGTCGCCTTTCAAGCTACAGCTTGAAATTCATAGGGTATAGATTTTGAGTGTGTTGTTTTGATGTACGCCGTCAACGTCAGGGATGTGGCGCGACGGCGTCTGAATAGGGGTTCATTTTGGATATGCGCAGACAGTTGGCCCGCATCACCGGGTTGGTATTAGTGGTTATGTTTTGGACGCCGTTGAGCTGGGCCGCACAGGGATGGCAACCGCTGGCGGAGAAGATCAATAAAAGCGATCACGATCCACGTCAATATCAGGCGGTCAAACTGGCAAACGGCATGACCGTATTGTTGGTATCCGATGCTCAGGCGCCAAAATCGTTGGCGGCACTGGCGTTGCCTGTGGGCTCGCTGGAGGATCCGAACAGCCAGCTTGGGCTGGCGCACTACCTGGAGCACATGGTGCTGATGGGATCCAAGCGCTATCCGCAGCAGGAAAACCTGGCGGAGTTTCTGAAAAAGCACGGTGGTAGCCACAACGCCAGCACCGCGTCTTATCGCACCGCGTTCTATCTGGAAGTAGAAAATGACGCGTTAGCGCCGGCGGTAGACCGCATGGCGGACGCCATTGCGGAGCCTCTGCTGGATCCCGGCAATGCCGATCGTGAACGCAATGCGGTCAATGCCGAACTGACGATGGCGCGTTCACGCGACGGCATGCGCATGGCGCAGGTCGGGGCGGAAACGCTGAACCCGGCTCACCCGAGCGCGCGTTTCTCCGGTGGCAACCTCGATACGCTGAAGGACAAGCCGGGCAGCAAGCTGCATGATGAACTGACGTCATTCTACCAGCGTTATTATTCTGCCAACCTGATGATGGGCGTGTTGTACAGCAGCAAGCCATTGCCGGAGTTGGCCGAACTGGCGGCCGATACGTTTGGCAAAGTGCCCAATCGCGAAGCCAGCGTGCCGCCAATTACCGTCCCTGCGGTTACCCCTGAACAGCAGGGCATCATTATCCACTATGTGCCGGCTCAGCCGCGCAAGCAGTTGAAAGTGGAGTTTCGCATTGATAACAACAGCGCCGAATTCCGCAGCAAGACCGACACTTATATTAGCTACCTGATTGGCAACCGCAGCCAAAATACCCTGTCTGACTGGCTGCAAAAGCAGGGGTTGGCGGATGCCATCAATGCCGGGGCCGATCCTATGGTAGATCGTAACGGCGGCGTATTCTCGATCAGCGTCTCGCTGACCGATAAAGGCCTGGCCAAGCGCGACGAAGTGGTGGCGGCCATCTTCAACTACCTGAAAATGTTGCGTAGCGAAGGCATCAAGCAAAGCTATTTTGATGAGATTTCCCACGTACTGAATCTGGATTTCCGCTATCCGTCGATCACCCGTGATATGGACTACATCGAATGGCTGGTGGATACCATGCTGCGCGTGCCGGTCGAGCATACGCTGGATGCGCCTTATCTGGCCGACCGCTATGACGCCAAAGCGATTGCCGAGCGTCTGGACGCCATGACGCCGCAAAATGCGCGTATCTGGTTCGTCAGCCCAAATGAGCCGCATAACAAGATGGCCTACTTCGTCAATGCGCCGTATCAGGTCGATAAAATCACTCCGCAGCGCTTTGAGCAGTGGCAGCAACTGGGGAAAGGCATCAGCCTGTCGTTACCCACGCTGAATCCGTATATTCCTGATGATTTCAGCCTGACCAAACCTTCGCACGAGTTTAAAAAACCGGAGGTGGTGGTCGACCAACCGGGCCTGCGCGTGTTGTATATGCCGAGCCGTTACTTTGCCGACGAGCCGAAGGCTGACGTCACAGTAGCGTTCCGCAATGCAAAAACCATGGATTCTGCACGTAACCAGGTGTTGTTCTCTTTGACTGACTATCTGGCCGGGATTTCACTGGATCAACTGAGCTATCAGGCTTCGGTTGGCGGGCTGAGTTTCTCAACCTCGCCGAACAACGGTCTGGAGTTCAACGCCAACGGCTTTACCCAGCGTCTGCCGCAATTGCTGACCTCGCTGATCGAAGGCTACTCAAGCTTTACGCCGACGGAAGATCAACTTGCGCAGGCCAAATCCTGGTATCTGGAACAGCTGGATTCTGCCGAGAAAGGCAAAGCCTTTGAACTGGCTATCCAGCCGGTGCAGATGGTTTCCCGCGTGCCTTACTCAGAACGTAGTGAGCGCCGTGAGGTGCTGAAAACCCTGACGCTGAAAGATGTGCTGGCCTACCGTGACAGCCTGCTGGCTGAGGCGACGCCGGAGTTGTTGGTGGTGGGCAATATGAGCAAGCAGCAGGTGGATACCCTGGCCTCCACGCTGAAACACCGTCTGGGTTGTACCGGTGTTGCATGGTGGCATGGCGAAGACGTTGAAGTGACTAAAAGCCAGTTGGCCAATCTGCAGCGGGCAGGCAGCAGCACCGACTCGGCGCTGGCGGCAGTGTATGTGCCGACCGGCTACGACGAAGTGACCGGCATGGCTTACAGCTCGCTGCTTGGCCAAATTATCCAGCCATGGTTCTACAGCCAACTGCGTACTCAGGAACAGCTGGGCTACGCGGTGTTTGCTTTCCCGATGTCCGTCGGCCGTCAGTGGGGTATTGGTTTCCTGCTGCAAAGTAACAGCAAGCAACCGGCGTACCTGTATCAGCGCTATCAGGATTTCTACCCGAAAACCGAGAAACGCCTGCGAGAGATGAAAGAAGCAGACTTCGAGCAGTATAAGCAGGCGATGATCAACGAATTGAAGCAGCGTCCACAAACCCTGAGCGAAGAAGCCGGCCGTTTCTCCAATGACTTCGACCGTGGCAACTTCGCATTTGATACCCGTCATAAACTGATTGAGCAAATCAAGCAGTTGACGCCGACCAAACTGGCGGATTATTTCCACCAGGCGGTGATTAAGCCGCAGGGGCTGGCGGTGCTGTCGCAGGTGAGTGGTAGTGGGCAAGAGAAGGCGGATTATGCGGTGCAGCCGAACTGGGTGACTTATCCAAACGCCTCTGCGCTGCAGAAAACTCTGCCGCGTAAGGTGGCGACACCATGACAGAGACCACCCCGCAGCGACTTGATCCGCTAACGTTGCCGCTATTTGGCGAGCGGTTGATAGAAGCGTCGGCGGGGACCGGTAAAACCTTTACCATCGGTGCGCTGTATCTGCGCCTGCTGCTTGGCCTGGGCCAGGCAGCGGCCTTTCCCCGGCCGCTGACGGTAGAGGAGATCCTGGTGGTGACCTTTACCGAGGCCGCCACCGAGGAGCTGCGTGGACGCATCCGCAGCAATATCCATGGCTTACGCATTGCCTGCGTACGTGGCAGCAGTAAAGACCCGTTATTTAATGCGTTAATGGCGGAAATTGACGATCTGCCCGATGCTGCCGCGCAACTGCTGGCTGCCGAGCGGCAGATGGACGAAGCGGCAATCTACACCATCCACGGTTTTTGCCAGCGTATGCTGACCCACAACGCCTTCGAGTCCGGCATTCTGTTTGAGCAAACGCTGGTGCAGGATGAATTGCCGCTACGGCGTCAAGCCTGTGCAGACTTTTGGCGTCGCCATTGTTATCCGTTACCGCTGGGCGTCGCCCGGGCGGTGAGCCAGGAGTGGAGCGGCCCGGAGGCGCTGCTGGCCGATCTTTCCGGCTATCTGAGCGGCGAAGCGCCAACGTTGCGTCGGCCGCCGAAAGATGAAGAAACGGTATTGATGCGCCATGAGCAGATCGTGGCGCGCATTGACGCTATCAAAGCACAGTGGCAGGCGGCGGCGGGGGATCTGGAGGCGCTAATCAGCCAGTCCGGCGTTGATAAGCGCAGCTACAGCAGTAAACACCTGCCTAATTGGTTGCATAAGGTGGGTGAATGGGTGGTGCTGGAAACTCAGGATTACCAGTTGCCGAAAGAGCTGGAAAAATTCCGTCAGTCAGTGCTGCTGGATAAAACCAAAAAGGGCGATTCGCCCCGGCACGCCTTGTTTGTGGCAATAGATGAGTTGTTTGATGAGCCGCTGACGCTGCGCGATTTGATAATGGCGCGGGCGCTGAGTGAGATTCGTCTCTCCATTCAACAGGAGAAACGCCAACGTGCCGAACTGGGTTTTGACGATCTGCTAAGCCGGTTGGACAGCGCGCTGCAAAGTGAAGGCGGCGAGCGGTTGGCGCAGGCGATTCGCCAGCGTTATCCGGTGGCGATGATCGATGAGTTCCAGGATACCGATCCGCAGCAATACCGTATCTTCCAAAAGCTCTACGTCGGCCGGTCGGAATGCGGCCTGTTGCTGATAGGCGACCCGAAACAGGCTATTTATGCCTTCCGCGGTGCCGACATCTTTACCTATATGCGCGCCCGTTCCGAGGTAAGCGCCCACTACACGCTTGAGACTAACTGGCGCTCGTCACCGGCAATGGTGGGTAGCGTTAACCATCTGTTTACTCAGGTAGAAAAACCCTTCCTGTTCGGTCAAATTCCCTTTATTGAGGTGGCCGCCGCCGAGAAAAATCGCGGGTTGGCGTTTGAGCTGAATGATCAGCCACAGCCGGCGATGCAGTTTTGGCTGCAGCTGGGTGAAGGTGTTGGCGTTAGTGAGTACCAACAATTGATGGCGCGCCTGTGCGCCACGCAAATTCGCGACTGGCTCAGCGCCGGACAAAACCAACAGGCCTGGCTGGTCGATGGCGAAAAACGGCGGGCGGTAGAGGCGTCAGACATTACCGTGCTGGTGCGCAGCCGCAATGAGGCGGCGTTAGTACGTGATGCCCTGAGTGCGCTGGCGATACCTTCGGTTTATTTGTCCAACCGCGACAGCGTATTCGATACGCCAGAAGCCAAGGATTTGCTGTGGCTGCTGCAGGCCGTGCTGGCGCCGGAGCAGGAACGTACGCTGCGCAGTGCCATGGCTACCGGGCTGATGGGGCTGGATGCGCAGGCGCTGGACGGATTGAATCGGGATGAGCGTGCCTGGGATGCGCTGGTCAACGAGTTCGATAAATATCGTACGCTGTGGCTGCGCCGCGGCGTGTTGCCGATGCTGCGTGAGGTGATGAATCAGCGCCATCTGGCAGAAAACCTGTTGGCCAGCCTCGGCGGTGAGCGCCGGTTGACCGACGTGATGCATCTGGGCGAGCTTTTGCAGGAAGCTTCTGCACAGCTCGACAGCGAACATGCGCTGGTGCGTTGGCTGGCGCAGCAGATTGCCCAGCCCAACCGGCAGTCAGACAACCAGCAGCTACGGCTGGAAAGCGACCGCCATTTGGTACAGGTGATCACCATCCATAAATCCAAAGGGTTGGAGTTCGATCTGGTATGGCTGCCGTTCGTCGGCAATTTCCGCCAGCAACAGCAGGTGTTGTACCACGATCGTCACAGTTTCCAGGCTCTGCTTGACCTCAACGCCGATGAGCAAAGTATTGAGTGGGCAGAGGAGGAGCGGCTGGCGGAAGATTTACGCCTGTTGTATGTCGCGCTGACCCGTTCGGTATACCACTGCAGTATCGGCATTGCGCCGTTGATTCAGGGCACCCGCAAAAAACAGGGTGATAGCGATTTACACCGCAGCGCGCTGGGCTATCTGGTGCAGGCCAGCCAGGCCGGCGATGCGGCTTATCTGCAGCAATGTCTGCAACAGTTGGCTGTAGATGGCGTTGCGCTGTCGCTGGTCGAAAGCCTGGACGAGCAACCCTGGCAGCCGCAAACGCCAGACTTGACCGAACTGTCGGCGAAACACTTCACGCGCCAGGTGCAGGATTTCTGGCGGGTGACCAGCTATACCGGTCTGCAACAGCACGGCACGAGCCTGATGCAGGATTTGTTGCCGCGGTTGGATGTTGATGCCGCCGGCGAGCAAGCGCAGGACAGTGAGCCAGCGCTCACACCGCATACCTTTCCTCGTGGCGCCGGTCCGGGGACTTTCCTGCACAGTCTGTTTGAAACGATCGACTTTACCCAACCCCTCGATGAGGCGTGGTTGCTGGAGCAGTTGCAACAACAAGGATTTGGCGAACACTGGCAACCGATACTGTTGGCGTGGATGCAGGTGCTGTTAAACACCCCGCTTAATGATACCGGCGTCGCTTTGTCGGCGCTGGCTCCGCAGCATAAGCAGGCTGAGTTGCAGTTTTATCTGCCTATCGAGCAGCTGTTGCAGGCGCGTGAGCTGGATAAGCTGGTGAAAAGTTACGATCCGCTTTCTGCCCGTTGCCCTGAGTTGGATTTTCAGCAGGTGCAGGGGATGCTGAAAGGATTTATCGACCTGGTGTTCTGCTGGCAGGGGAAATATTACCTGCTGGACTACAAATCCAACTGGTTGGGTGAAGACAGCAGTGCCTATACCCAACCGGCGATGGAGCAGGCGATGGCGGAACATCGTTACGATTTGCAGTACCAGCTATACACGCTGGCACTGCACCGCTATCTGCGCCATAGGTTGCCGGATTATGATTATCAGCGGCACTTCGGCGGGGTGATTTATCTGTTCCTGCGCGGTGTGGATGCACTGCATCCGGGCAATGGCATTTTTGCCTGCCGTCCGCAGGAGCAATTGGTGGAAGGCATGGATTTGTTATTCAGCGGTAAAACCGCTGCGGTGGAGGATGCATCATGATCGCTCTACTGGAACAGGCGCAGGCGCTTGGCGTGTTACGTCCACTAGATTTGCAGTTCGCCCGCGTAGTCGCTGGAGCGGATGAGCCTGAGATACTGTTGGCTGCCGCCTGCCTCAGTGCGGAGGCTGGCGCGGGTCACGTTTGCCTGATGCTGGAGCAACTGCTGCCGGAAAACCTATTTGACGGACGTCAGCCGGAGCTGGCGCAGGCCGCGTGGTTGGCGGCAGGGCAGTTGGATGTGGCCGGTTGGCAACGTCGTCTGTCGGCCAGTGCGGCGGTGGGCGACGGCAGCACTGCGACGCCGATGGTGTTACAACCGCAGCGCTTGTATCTGCAGCGCATGTGGCAGAACGAGGGGGAGGTTGCCGCCTTTATCCGTGGTGACAGTATCAGCAGCGACCGTCTGCCTCAGGCGGTTGAAGAGGCCGACCTGCGCACCATTCTCGACCAATTATTTGGTGAGGCGACCGATGAACCCGACTGGCAGAAAATTGCTGCCGCGGTGGCCGCTACGCGACGTATTGCGGTGATTTCGGGCGGACCGGGCACCGGTAAGACCACCACGGTCGCCAAATTGCTGGCGGCGCTGGTGCAGCTCGATGAAGGGCGACGTTTACGCATCCAACTGGCGGCGCCTACCGGTAAAGCGGCGGCGCGTTTAACCGAATCGTTAGGCAGTGCCGGCAAACAATTGGCGCTAACCCCGGAGCAGCGTGCGTTGTTCCCTACCGAGGCCTCCACGTTGCATCGCCTGCTGGGCGCTCAGCCCAACAGTCAGCGTATGCGTTATCACAGTGGCAACCGGCTGCATCTGGACGTGCTGGTAGTTGATGAGGCCTCTATGGTCGACCTGCCTATGATGGCGCGTTTGATTGCCGCCTTGCCCACTCAGGCACGGGTGATCTTCCTGGGCGATCGCGATCAACTGGCTTCGGTGGAGGCCGGGGCGGTACTGGGAGATATTTGCCGCTTTGCCGAACAAGGTTACAGCGTGGCGCGGGCGGAGCAACTTTCGCGGCTGACCGGCTGCCGGCTACAGGGGCAAACTGCCCAGGCGGAAGCTGCGGTGCGCGACAGTCTGTGCCTGCTGCGTAAAAGCTACCGTTTTGATGCCAATTCGGGTATTGGTCAATTGGCCTTTGCCGTGAACGCCGGTGATGGCAAGCGGGCAATGGCGGCGCTCAGCGGCAGTTTCGCTGACGTTAGCGGTTATCCACTGGCGGAAACGCAGGACTATCAGGCGTTGTTGGATGCCTGCGTGGCGGGTTACCGTGATTATCTGCGGCTGGTGGGTGAAGGGGCGGACGCAGTGGCGGTGTTGGCGGCGTTCGGTCATTTCCAGGTGCTGTGCGCGCTGCGCGAGGGGCCTTTCGGCATCGCCGGGTTAAATGACCGCATTGAGACGGGGCTGCAACGTGCCGGTCTAATCCAGCGTAAGCCGGGAGCCGCTGGGCGTTGGTATTCCGGCCGTCCGGTGATGATTGGTCGCAATGACAGCGCTCTGGGGCTGTTTAACGGCGATATTGGCATTGCCTTGCGGGACGAGAGCGGCGAACTACGTGTTCACTTTCAACTGCCGGACGGCAGCATCAAGTCGGTGCAGCCGAGCCGTTTACCGGCGCATGAAACCGCTTATGCGATGACGGTGCATAAATCACAAGGCTCGGAGTTTGACCATACGGTACTGGTGTTGCCCAATCATTTCCTGCCGGTGCTGACCCGTGAACTGGTGTACACCGCGATCACCCGCGCTCGCAGGCAGCTTTCGCTGTACGCCATCGATGCGGTTTTGATGCGGGCGATCCGCACTCCGACCCAGCGCCGTAGCGGATTGGCGGAGCGGTTGCAGCTCAAGGCTTAAGTGCCCATGGGCGCAGCACGCTGCGCCCGCCAACCATTACAGATCCGCCAGCAAAATCTTGGAACGGCGTTGGTAGTTGTACAGCGCCTGTTTCTCAACCGGTAGCACGTCGACTTCCGCCGGCGTGAAACCACGTTCCTGGAACCAGTGGATGCTGCGCGTAGTCAGCACAAACAGCTTACGCAGGCCCATCTGGCGTGCCTGACTCTCCACCCGTTGCAGCAGCATTTCACCCCGTGACGAGCTGCGGTAATCAGGATGAACCGCAACGCAGGCCATCTCACCAATCTTCTCTTCCGGGAACGGATACAGCGCCGCGCAAGCGATGGTCAGGTTATCGCGCTCAATAATGGTGAATTTGTCGATCTCCATCTCCAGTTGCTCACGTGAGCGGCGCACCAAGATGCCCTGCTGCTCAAGCGGACGGATCAGCTCGAGGATGCCGCCGATATCGTTAATCGTCGCCCGGCGCACCTGTTCAGCGCTCTCCATCACTATCTGGGTGCCTATACCATCGCGTGAAAACAGTTCCTGCACCAGCGCACCGTCTTCCTGATAGCTGATCAGGTGGCTGCGGCGCACGCCGCTGCGGCAGGCCTTCACCGCGCCACGCAGGAAACGCACGGTGCCGGAATGATAGTCGCCATGCTCTTCCAGCTCCTCGATGCGTTTTTGCGCGTCGTTGGGGAACAGTTCGGAAATGATGGTGCCTTCCTGATTGGTGACCCCCTGTGACGAACAGAAGCCGATCATTTTCTCGGCTTTCAGCTTGACGGCCAACTGAGTTGCCACTTCTTCTGAGGTCAGGTTAAAGCTTTCGCCGGTAACGGAAACGGCCACCGGGCCAATCAGCACGATGGCGTTACTGTCGAGCTGACGGTGAATGGCTTCTTCATCAATACGGCGGATGCGGCCGCTGTGGCAGTAGTCCACACCGTCATCAATCCCCAGTGGCTGGGCGATAATAAAATTACCGCTGACCACGTTGATATGCGCGCCCTGCAATGGCGTGTTGTTGAGGCTCATTGACAGCCGGGCGGTGATATCCAGTTGCAGCAGACCCGCCGCCTGTTTAACCAGCTCCAGCGTATGGGCGTCGGTGACGCGGGTGTGCTTGTGATAAATCGGTTCGAGATTATGCTGCGCCAGATTGACGTCAATCTGCGGCCGGGCACCATAGACCACGACTAAACGAATACCCAGACTATGCAGCAGCCCGATGTCGTTAACGATGTTGGCAAAGTTCTCATGTTCTATGGCTTCGCCACCCAGCATAACGACAAACGTCTTGCCACGGTGGGCGTTGATATAGGGAACTGAGTGACGGAATCCTTGGACCAGCTCTGTACTACGTTCCTTCACGGCCAAACCTCATCTGCATATTTATACGGTATTTTTGTATTTTTATTCTTTTCTTGGCCTGATGGCAAGTGGGAAATTGTCTCTATTTCTTTGCTAAGGGCGCTGAATCGTTAATAAATTGAAAAACCATAAAAAGATTTTCTGATGACAGCGCCGGAATGATTGGTTAAAGTTTTCGGCATTCCTGTTAACTGGTGTTTTTTTCATCTGTTTTAATCTGTTACCACTGCTGGAGCCGCATGCCAAACTCAAATCACAATCTGGGCCGCCGTCGTTTATTACAGGGGGTTGCCGCAAGCTGGTTGCTGAGTGTGAGTCGCACAGGTTTTGCTGCTTCATCGCACGTCATTGCCGTACGCGTCTGGCCATCCTCCACCTATACCCGGGTGACGCTCGAATCCAACGTTGAACTGAAATATAAGCAGTTTGCGCTGACCAATCCCGATCGCGTGGTGGTGGATATTGAAGGCGTGCAGCTCAACAGCGTGCTGAAGGGGATTGTTGGCCAGGTTCGTGCCGACGATCCCTACCTGAAACAGGCGCGCGTTGGTCAGTTTGATCAAAACACCGTCCGGTTGGTGCTGGAGCTTAAGCGCAGCGTCAGCCCGCACATGTTTACTCTGGCGCCGGTGCCGGAATACCGCAATCGTCTGGTGATGGATCTGTACCCGAGCAAGGGCGGCAGCGGTGAAGACTATGATCCGCTGTTGGCGTTACTGGAAGATTACAACAAGGGCGATCTTGAGCGTACATTGCCGGCGGAAGCGCCACAGGCCGGTAAGGCGGGGCGTGACCGACCGATTGTCATCATGCTGGATCCCGGTCACGGCGGCGAAGATCCCGGAGCGATTGGTAAATTCAAAACGCGTGAAAAAGACATCGTATTGCAGATTGCGCGCCGGCTAAGCACGCTAATCAAGCGCGAGCCGAATATGAAGGTGTTCATGACGCGTAATGAAGACGTCTTCATTCCGTTGAAGGTGAGGGTGGCGAAGGCGCGTAAGCAGCGTGCCGACCTGTTTGTGTCCATCCACGCCGATGCCTTTACCAGCCGGGCCGCGCGTGGGTCATCGGTGTTTGCGCTATCGACCAAAGGTGCCACCAGTTCGGCGGCGAAGTTCCTGGCGCAGACCCAAAATGAATCGGACCAAATCGGCGGCGTAAGCAAAAGCGGTGACCGCTATCTGGATCACACCATGTTTGATCTGATTCAAACCGCGACCATCAATGACAGCCTGAAATTCGGTAAGGAAGTGCTGAACCGGATGGGCAAAATAAACCGTTTGCATAAGAATCGTGTCGATCAGGCCGGTTTTGCGGTATTGAAAGCGCCGGACATCCCTTCGATTCTGGTTGAGACGGCGTTTATCAGCAACATCGAAGAAGAACGCAAGCTGCGTACCACGCATTTCCAGCAGCAGGTGGCGGAATCTATTCTGGCGGGTATCAAGGCGTACTTTGCCAACGGTGGTGCGGTGGCGCGCAGAGGGTAAGGCTAATGCGGAAACGACTGGGCGGCTGCCCGGTCGATTTTTGGCGGATTTCAGATACAAAAAAACACCCGTTAAGGTGCTTATTTGTAGTCATTAAGATTGGTTGCGGAGGCCGGATTTGAACCGACGACCTTCGGGTTATGAGCCCGACGAG
>RCUM01000567.1_pt1 | contig 20255 bp, 13 predicted proteins | sample 2166141 | NCBI WGS metagenome assembly RCUM01 (sample SAMN09932756, study PRJNA488358) | compost metagenome | isolation source: compost soil in crotonic acid-enriched | place: Germany: Experimental Botanical Garden
GCAACTGAAATTTCGCAATTGTTGCGATTTCCGTTGTTGATTGAGCATTATTTTGAGCATAAGGAAAAGAATCCAACAATGTCTGTACTTGATTTTTTGAAAGTACACTACAAAGGAGACCATCTGCAAAACCATCCGAATGACGATGATTATGACAAAGACCAACGGCTACCCTTTATGATGCACACAGCTTGGTATAGCGCTGTTTTTGTCTGTCCTCAAATTGTTAATATCGAAATTGATAACAGGTCCCTACCTGAAAATAATGATAATACACCAGTCCGGAATGATCAGTTTGTAGATGATACATTCCTTAATTCGATATGGCAACCGCCAAAATTCTGTTGATCAAATCCTTTTTTTATTATTTCGGATGGAGTATCCGCTATAAAACGTTTTGTTATTGGTAAGATCGCGATACCCTTTATGCTAAGTGGTTGAGTGTTCCTTCCGGCATTGTACTGGCGTTTATCTTCATCATGGATTTACGATTTAACAGAATCTATTTATTATGCTTACGAAAATCATTGAGTTTTCTGTCAAGAACAAACTCATCGTTGCACTATTGATTTTGGCTCTAATCGGTGTCGGTGCTTATCAGGTGACTAAATTGCCTATTGATGCCGTTCCCGATATTACCAACAATCAAGTGCAAGTCATCACCATTGCGCCCTCTTTTGGAGCGACAGATATCGAACGACTGGTTACCTTCCCAATTGAACAGGCCAACAGTAATATTGCTGGATTACAGGAAATCCGAAGTTTTTCCCGATTTGGGCTATCCCTTGTCACTATTGTCTTTGGAGACAACATTGATATCTATTGGGCCCGGCAGCAGGTAGCCGAACGTCTCCAGCAGGTACAGCAGGAAATTCCACAAGGTGTAGGCCAGCCTCAGCTAGGGCCTATTTCTACGGGGCTTGGCGAAATTTATCAATACGTAGTTCGCCCCCAACAGGGTTACGAACGCAAATATAATGTGACAGAGTTGCGTACCATCCAGGATTGGATTATCAGACGGCAACTGCTCGGTGTCAAAGGCGTTGCTGAAGTCAGCAGTTTCGGAGGGAAACTCAAACAATACGAGATTGCAGTAAAGCCGGACAGGCTTAATGCTTATCGGATCACAATAAACGATGTCTTTGACGCACTCAATGCCAATAACCAAAATACCGGTGGTGCTTACATCGAAAAGGGACCGACAGTTCTCTATATTCGTAGTGAAGGACTTGTTGGCACTATAGCCGACATCCAAAATATTGTCATTGTTGGTAAACAAAATGACCTTCCTATTTTTATCCGCGACATTGCCGAGGTGCGTACGGGTTATGCGACCCGTTATGGTGCAATGACCTATAACGATAATGGTGAGGTAGCCGGTGCCATTGTAATGATGCTTAAAGGAGCCAATAGCAGTCAAGTCATCGCCGATGTAAAGGCCAAAGTCGAGGAAATCCGAAAAACACTGCCCAAAGGGGTCGTCATCGAACCATTTCTTGATCGTACCAAGATGGTCAACAATGCCATCAATACAGTGCAGAAAAATCTCTTGGAAGGCGCACTAATTGTCGTTTTTGTGCTGGTGCTCTTTTTGGGGAATATACGGGCTGGCTTACTCGTCGCTTCTGTTATTCCTTTGGCCATGCTCTTTGCTATCTGCATGATGAACCTGTTTGGTGTTAGTGGCAATCTGATGAGCCTTGGTGCACTCGATTTTGGGTTGATCATTGATGGAGCGGTAATTATAGTAGAGTCCGTGATGCATCAGCTCCTACAACAACAGCGATTAAAAAGCCTCCTCAAAGTGCCTGCGGAAGCAATGGACAATATTGTCAACGCATCTGCTGGTCGGATGATGAACAGTGCAGTATTTGGACAGGTCATTATTCTGGTCGTTTATCTTCCGATCCTGACACTGGAGGGAATCGAAGGTAAGATGTTCAAGCCTATGGCCGAAACGGTTGCTTTTGCTTTATTGGGCGCGTTCCTCCTCTCACTCACCTATATTCCGATGATGAGCGCAATATTATTACGGACTATAAACAGCAAACCTTCCCTTTCGGACAGGTTGATGAAAAGGCTGGAAAAACTCTATGTCCACGTATTGCTTAAAGTACTCCGGTTTCCAAAAGTTATTTTTGTGCTGGTCATTTCATTTTTCATTCTGGCCATGGTTATCCTTAGCCATTTGGGGGGTGAATTTATTCCTTCACTGGAGGAAGGAGATTTTGCGGTGGATACACGTGTCCTTCCAGGGAGTAACCTGACAACTACAATTGAAAGCACCCAGAAAGCTGCCCATATTTTAAAGAGCAGGTTTCCTGAGGTAGAAAAAGTTGTTACTAAAATTGGCAGTGGAGAGGTGCCGACCGATCCTATGCCCATGGAAGCCTCAGATATGATGGTTATCCTAAAGGACAAGAAAGAATGGACCTCAGCCCAGACATTTCCTGAGCTCGCCGAAAAAATGGGCAAAGCACTGACAGATGTTCCTGGCATCACAGCGGGCTTCCAATACCCCGTGCAAATGCGGTTCAACGAACTGATGACAGGTGCCCGCCAAGATGTTGTCCTCAAAATATTTGGCGACAATCTGGATTCACTGGCGCTATATGCTCAAAAAATTGGTAAAATTATCGAAACGGTCCAAGGTACCCAAAATCTCTATATCGAACCGATTGCTGGACTTCCACAGGTCGTGATACAATATAATCGCTCCATGATCGCACAGCATCACCTTTCCATCGCTGAAGTCAACAGGACCATCAATACCGCGTTTGCTGGACAGCCTACTGGCCTGGTGTTTGAAGGTGAAAAACGCTTTGATATGGTAGTCCGCATGGACGCCAGCGACAGAAAGAATATGACCGATATCCGCAATCTCCTGATCCCTACACCAGCGGGTAATCAGATACCGCTCGCTCAGCTAGCTAGTGTAGCAATCGTACAGGGACCTAATCAGATCCAACGCGAAAACGCGCAACGTAGGATTGTAGTGGGCTTTAACATCAAGGATCGGGATGTACAAAGCATCGTACGCGACCTGCAAGCTAAGATCGACAAAGAGATCAAACTTCCCGCAGGGTATTCCATCAAATATGGGGGCTCTTTTGAAAACCTCAACAATGCCAGACAACGCTTGCTTATTGCTGTTCCCATTGCATTGGCACTGATCTTTATCCTATTATTCCTTGCTTTTAGATCTGTTAAGGAAAGTTTGCTTATCTACAGTGCTATTCCACTCTCCATTATTGGTGGAGTCTTTCTGTTGGCACTACGGGGGATGCCTTTTAGTATCAGTGCCGGTGTAGGATTTATTGCGCTATTTGGGGTCGCAGTCCTGAATGGCATTGTACTAATATCAGAATTCAATCGGCTTCAAAAAAGCGGTATCCATAATATTGTACGCATTGTGGTTGACGGAGGCAAAAATCGCTTACGCCCCGTTTTGATGACCGCGTCAGTTGCTTCTTTAGGATTTATACCGATGGCATTGAGCAATGGTGCTGGAGCAGAAGTACAACGTCCATTGGCGACAGTGGTCATCGGCGGCCTGCTCATCGCTACACTATTAACGCTGTTAGTACTTCCGCTGCTGTATGTAACGATAGAAAAGGGATTTAAAGGCACTAAGCTAAAATCTGGTGCCCTTGCCCCAATGCTGTTCGTAATTGCTTTGCTAAGTGTTCAAAACTCAAATGCACAGACTGTTGTTACTTTGGATCAATCCATTGCGCTCGCGCAGCAAAATAACCGTAGTTTAAAAAGTGAAAAACTACGAGCTGCTTATACCCAAGCACTAATCGGTACATTCACAGCAGATATTCCACAGACAGAAATCGGCTTTGATTACGGTCAGATCAATGGTGCCTATCAAGACAGTAAGTTCAGCATCGTACAACGTTTTGCGTTTCCGGCTGTCTACCGTAAACAACGTACCCGATATATCGAAGATTGGAAAAAGAGTCAGCTGAATGTAGCGCTCAAAGAGTTTGAACTGAAGAAAGCCGTCAGCCTTACCTATTACAATATACTGTACTGGCAGCAAAAAGAACAGCTATTGACCGAAGCACTTTCTTTATATAGCAGCTTTCTTGCTAAAACTGTTCTTCGTCAGAAAGCTGGTGAAAGTGATGTATTGGAAAGCGCTACGGCCGCTAATCAAAAAACTGCAATTGTAATCCAGTTGCGACAGGTAGATGCCGAAATAAAGGTGCTTCAATCCCAGTTTCAATGGCTGCTCAATTCCGACCTCATATATACACCTGCCTCAACTGGAAAAGTGTTTTTCAACCCACCTTCGCTAGAAGGCCATCCTTTGCTCAAGGTATTAGAACAAGGAAAAACAGTGGCCGAACAGGCTACTGCAGTTGAAAAATCCAAGCTTCTCCCCCAACTTCAACTAGGCTACAATCTGAACAGTTTTAAAGGGGTAGGTCCGAATAACAAAACATATGGTGCAAGTCCAAGATTCCATTCGTTACAGCTGGGCCTTGCTATACCTGTATTTGCTAAAGGGCAGAAAGCCCGGGTAGAAGCATCGCGTTTGGCCGAGGAGATTGCAGACGATGAATATCACAATGCGGAGATTGCACTCGTGAAACGAAAGCAAGAGCTCTCGCAACGCTTTCAGAGTAGCCTTGATGTTGTCGGCCATTATGAAACATCCGAACTCAAAAATGCAGACACGATTTTTGAAACGGCACAGAAACAATTTTCCAACGGTGCCATCAACTACCTCGAATTTGTCACGCTGGTCAATCAGGCGATCTCGTTAAAAAGCAACTATGCAGATGCGTTGTGGCAGCTCAACGAAAGTGCCATTCAGCTTCATTACATCATGCTAAATCAATAAAAATGAAAACTAAAAAATTTTTATCCCAATATATGGTCTATCAGCTCCTGACAGGAGTTATTATCTGTCTCAGTTTTTCCTGTCGTGGAAATAAGGAAAACAAACCAGTGACCGCTAGTAAACCAAAGGACGAAAATCTCGTTTCCTTAACGGATGCACAGCTCCGGAATGTTCGGATCGAAACAGTAGCACTTTCGGACCAAGCTGTTGCAAGTTTCTTAAAACTGAATGGGAAAATAGATGTCCCGCCGCAGAATATGGCGTCTGTAAGTATCCCTCTCGGCGGATATCTGAAGCGTACGCAACTACTTCCGGGAATGAAGGTATCCAAAGGAGAAGTGATTGCAATCGTAGAAAACCCACAGTTTGTACAGCTCCAACAGGATTATCTCGCTGCCCAATCAAAACTACACTTTGCCCAGCTCGACTACATACGCCAAAAAGAGCTCAACCAAAACCAAGCGAGTAGTGATAAGGTAATGCAGCAGGCTCAAGCTGAGATGAACAGCCAGCAGATCATTATGAATGCACTCGCAAGACAGCTTGAGCTCGTCAATATCCCGCCCGGTACAATTGCTGGCAATATCCGTAAAAGTGCACCTGTGTACAGCAGCATAGATGGCTATGTGAGCAAAGTCAATGTCAATATCGGAAAATATGTAAACCCGTCGGATATACTCTTCGAACTGATCAATCCCGATGACATCCATCTCAACCTTAAGGTATACGAAAAGGATCTTGAGCAGATGCGTCCTGGACAGCTTCTATTGGCCTACTCCAATACCAAACCCAATAAAAAATATAACGGAAAGATCCATCTGATCGGTAAGGATATTGATCCAAGTGGTATGGCCGATGTTCATTGCCATCTGGATAAATATGATCAGGATCTGATTCCTGGGCTGTATATGAATGCCGAGGTTCAAACGACTGCAACATTCGGTCATGCCCTCCCTGAAGAAAGTATCGTGGACTTTGAAGGCAAAAGTTATGTATTTGTCTCAGAAGGAAATAGAAATTACCGGCTGACAGAGATTTCCGTGGAGGAGCCTCAAAAAGGCCTGGTTAAGGTATTGAACTTTCAGGATTTCCAGGGTAAGCAAATCGTGAGCAAAAATGCCTACACTCTTTTGATGCAGCTCAAAAACACAGCAGAAGATGAAGAGTAAAAGTCCAATAACATTATTCAGTATTGTGATCTTCACATTTTCGTGCTTTACCAGGTATACGCGAAGCTGTATGGGGGGCGTTTATATAGCCATCGGGCTTTTCGGTATACGTTGCTTAGACATGCTCGAACTGCGTTTCGAGCATTATATCACACCTGTTGGTATGACCTCTCCTATTGCATCATTGAATATTAGATTTAAGTAGATGAAAAGAGCAACCTTAATTGCACCAATATTTTCACTTTTCGTGAATTTAGCTTTTGCAAGATCTGTTGATCCGAATCTTGATACGTTACTTAGGATCAACTTTATTCAGGAGGATTCTGTGGGTAAAATTTATCAGCCTAATTACAAAAAATTGATTATCCCGGCGATAGGTATCGGATATGGTGTGCTTAGCCTCACCAATGACCGATTAAAAGAATTGAATAATTCCACACGCTTTGAGATAGGCGAACATAGCCCTTCACCCATTAAAGCTGATAACTATACGCAATTTATTCCCGGAGCCTTAGTCTATGGATTGAATGCCTTGGGTGTGCAGGGGAAACATGACTTTAAAGATCGAAGCATAATTTTGGCAACCTCACTGCTGATTTCAACAGCCATTGTGACACCGACCAAACACCTGATCAAAGAGCGAAGACCCGATGGTTCTAATAACCTGTCGTTTCCGTCTGGTCATACTGCCACAGCCTTTGCTACAGCGCATTTTATGTTCCGTGAATATCGCGGGAATAACATGTTGTTAAGCTTGCTCGGATATCCTTTTGCGATATTCACAGGCACCTATCGTACGTTCAATGATAAGCATTGGGTCGGTGATGTGGTCGCTGGCGCGGGTATAGGGATATTGTCAACTGAAATTGCCTACTGGTCCTTTCCCGCAATGTCAAAATTGTTAGGGAATAATTTGGGCAAAAATACATTCATCCTGCCTTATTATCAATCAAATAAGGTAGGGCTTAACTATGTTTGGACATTTTAAAAAATAGGGAAACTTTGTCAAAAATCACAAACTATGCGAGAAGGTGTCGCAATTGACACCTTCTTTTTCAACGCTAAAAGCAGCTCTAGCCCCGATTGATGCAATCCTTGCCGGAGTTTTAGTTTGATATTTTTCAGAAATAGGCTGAGCTAACCTGACTTCCCCTAATTCGATAGATGTATAGGCTATCCCTAATTTGTCGAGTTCAGATTTTACCATCATTTTGCAACGGCGGCTCACCATATTTTGAATGATTATTTTCATGTCGGTTGGTCCAATAGGACAAATAATAATGGGCTAAATTATCTACCACAAAAACAAAGTAGCTATAGATTAAACATGTTTGCCTAGCAATGTGTTATAAACGATTATTGGATGAACATTCACCAACTTTTGCTATCCTTCTCCCATATTTTACGATAATCCAAAAACAGCAGAAAAAAGGTAGCTTAAAAAGAGTAGATACTTTTGTTTTTCTGTAAAGATTGTTGATCAATGCAGAGATCGTAAACTTTGATCAATAAATAAAGAGGTGATCGACTAGTTGAAGTTCCATCTAATCATTATGAGATTCAAAGCGTCCGGTTCCATTTTCTATATTGATACGAAAGACGATTAATGAGTCATGAAGCTGTGCATTTATTGCATGAGCTGGATTTCGTCCGGCTTCGTCTGTATTGGGCATAATGCGTAAGATCAGCCCCTGCATCACCTGCTGTCTCTCCATGTCCTTCAATTCTTCAAAATTTCCCCACAGAATGACACTTTTCCACCTGAACATACTATCAATCTTGTCAACCTGAAAACATACTCGGGAGTTTGTACGAAGCATTTCAATTTTCTTGCCTTCTCCCGACTGGACATATATCGCGTTATTCTGGTAAACATAGTTAACAGGGACAATGTATGTCTCACCATTGACATGGCACCCTATACGACCAATAAACTGGCTTTCTAATAAGGTGATAATTTCTCTTTTACTCAATTCTCCTAGCATATTGACAGTTATTAAATTATCACAATAAAATGGCCTACGCTCTCCTAATGAGCTTGTAAATTTCAAACCACAGTACAGATGCAGCAGCAACAGCGAGTGCTATAGTCAATTCAGATGCGCTTAGGGCTGTCACCTCAAAGAAAGAAGCAACTGGCCTACAATATAATATGACAAATAGTAATATAAGCACGGCACAAGAGATCCCTACCAGTAAAAAATTACGATTCTTAAAACTTTCGACTATGCTATAATAGAAAGAGCGGTTGGCATAGCTCAACAATATATTCGCAAAGATCAAGGTACAGAATACCATCGCCCTTGTCTTTTCTTCGCTTCCGCCATGCTGTGCAGTAAGCTGATAGCTAAACAGGACCCCGAGTGTGATTACTACCCCTTGGATAATGCTTATCCCCAGTTCGTTGATACTCAAAAAAGTCTTTCCCATCGCCCTTGGTGCCTGATTCATCGTATTTTTTTCGATAGGTTCATTTTCATATACAATAGAACAGGTAGGTCCCATGACTAGTTCCAGAAAGATCACATGGACGGGGGTAAATATCTGTGGATAGATCCATCCTAAAAATAAGGGTAAGGATACTGTGAGAATAATGGGAATATGAATAGAAATAATATACTGGACAGCCTTTTTGATATTGGTATAAATCCGGCGACCGGCGGCAATACCAACAATAAGTTTCTGTAAATCATCATTGGTAATGACCAATGCTGCCGCTGATTTGGCGATCTCTGTACCTTTGCTGCCCATAGCCACACCAATATGTGCTGCTTTCAATGCCGGACCATCATTTACGCCGTCCCCGAGCATGGCCACAACCTCGCCGCTCTTTTTCAGCGCATTTACGACCGCGAGTTTTGCATCGGGAAACATTCGGGTGAATAACGTTGTCCGCTCTGCTAGCATTATGATATCATCTTCGGTATTTCCTACTATTTCAGTACCATTCAATGCCGGAGTGTCATTGACAATTCCTGCTTGCAATGCGATCGCTTTTGTTGTTTCAGCATTATCACCGGTAATCACCTTTACTTTAATTCCTGCAGCATAGATCTGCTGAAAGACCTCCCTTATGCCCTGTTTAGGTGGATCATAGAAAACCGTAAGCCCTAAAAACTCAAACTTAAAATCCTGCTGTTTTGCTGGGAAGTCATTTCCTTCAAAATGTGATTTGGCGACACCAAGAATCCGATATCCTTGCCGAGCAAAAGTTTCAATCACCCCTCTTATTTTATCTTTGTCGGTGTCAGAGAGCTGGGAAACGCTAAGTATCGCCTCGGGCGCGCCCTTAGCTGCAATAATCCGCTCCTTTTCGTTATTTTCAAAAAGATGTGTCATCATTGGCGGTTTACCTTCAAGAGGATATTCATGAAACAGCTGATAACTCCTTCTTAAATCTTTTTTTTGCGTTTCTTCGTATATTTTATGTAAAGTGATTTCCATCGGATCAAAAGGCACTGGTTCACTGCTCCACATCGCATAGTCGATAAGTTCATTAAGGGCTTTGTCGTCAAATTCACCTTCGGCATAAACGGTATCGGAACGATATTCATACAAATGTTTTAATTGCATGATGTTGGCCGTAATGGTACCAGTTTTGTCGGTACAGATTACTGTTGTACTGCCTAAGGTCTCTACAATACTGCTCCTTTTTATAATAATGCCCTCGCGCATGAGCTTCCATGCACCCAGGGCCATAAATGTCGTAAATGCGACAGGAATCTCCTCGGGCAGTACAGACATCGCCAATGTCAGCCCATTGAGCAGGCTCCCTACGATATTGTGCGTATCCAGGTAACTGAACAAGCAGACCAGCAAGAAAATAACAAGTCCAACGATTGCCATTGCTTTTACAAATTTCTGGATCTGGATCTGTAAAGGCGAAATCTCTTCTTCTATCGTCCGCATGGATTCGCCGATCTTGCCGACGCGCGTTTCTTTGCCTATCTTTTGTACCTGAAAAACAGCAAGTCCCGACACGGTTATAGTGCCGCTATAAACTAAATTATCGGTTGTCGTACTATCCTTGAACACTGAAAAACTCTCCCCTGTGAGGGAGGACTCGTTGACAGAAAAATCGTTGCTGTGCACTATAATTCCATCTGCATTTATCATGCGACCTTCTTCTGTGATACAAAGATCGTTAACGACAATTTCACGTGTAGGAATCTTTACCACCTGTGCCTCTCGGATGACCACACTCAGGGGCTCATTTAGTTTTTCAAGCTCTTCCAGCGCTTTCTTGCTACGGTTGTCCTGATAAAACGAGATCGTCGTAACCGCTACAATAGCCACCAGCATAAAAACCGCTTCAGCATAATTTCCCACGATTACGTAGATCAGTGAGATAACGATCAGTAAGATCAGCATGGGTTCTTTTAAGACCCCCAAAAGCAATTCCATCCAGTTACTTTTATGGGTTGCTGCCAACTGGTTATACCCATATTTTGCTCTGGCATGATTTACTTCTTCCTGACTGAGACCTTTAAGATGACTGGGGATATTATATGCCATAAAGAATTTGCTTAATATAGAAACGATTATCTACTGACTCTATGAGAAACACTATTTTCCAGAATATGTTCTCCAAAATTTTACTTTTATAAATTGGATCTTAGATAGTCACAACATTAATCTGTCGAATTATTTAAGTGCAAATTGCTCATCTTTGACTAAAATTTTAACAGGTATTTTTAGATCGGTTTGGATCTTTACGCGTAATGCTTCCAATGCACATGGTTCTCCATGTACAAGCATGATCTGTTGGGGAGTATTTTTATATTTTCTGATCCATTCCATTAGTTCAGACTGGTCAGCGTGCGCTGAGAACCCTGTCAATTCTACGATATTTGCTTTTACGGGATAGTAACTGCCATGAATCTTCAACTCGTGAGATCTATTTAACAATGCCCTACCGCGTGTACCTTCGGCCTGAAATCCTACAATCAATACTGTGTTACGACTGTTTCCTATATCATGTTTCAAATATTCAAGTACCCGTCCCCCGGTGATCATACCGCTACCCGCAATAATGATTTTGCTTGTTTTATCCCGAATGATCTCCTCTGTATTTTTATAATCTCTGTTAATTTCAATATTCCCAATAATTTCCTGCCATTTTCTTTTCTCCACCGTGGTATATTCGGCATAATCAACCATGATAGCTGTGGCACTAGCAGCCATAGGACTGTCCAGGATTATCGGCAGATCGTGCGGGATTTTGTTTTGTTCCTTTAAACGAAAGAGCATATAGATAAGCTCTTGCGCCCTGCCCACAGCAAAACTTGGGATAATAATGTTGCCATGATTTTTAACTGTAATGTTGATCCAATGTTCCAGACTATCATACAAATCTGCCTTTTCGTGTAATCTGTCCCCATAAGTAGACTCCATCACCAAGAAATCCGCTTTGGTAAAAAAATCATGGATAGGTAGAATCTCGCTATGGTTTCGTCCAATATCCCCTGAGAAGACGATCGTTTTGTCAAAGCATGTAATTGCCACCGAACAGGCGCCGAGGATATGCCCGGAGGGCTTAAATTGACATTGAATATGATCGCTTAGTTTAATATTGCTATTTTCCTTGACGGTATAAAAATATTCAAAAGCACGTTCGGAATCCTTTTGTGTATACAGAGGCTTTGCAGGATTATGTTGGGTATAATGATACTGATTAGCCTTTTTTGCATCCTCTTCCTGTAATTTCGCGCTATCAAGCAAAATTAATTTTGCCAGTTCCTCTGTAGGCTCAGTCATATAGATCCTACCTTTAAATCCATTTTTCACGAGTAGAGGGAGATAACCGCAATGATCAAGATGAGCATGGGTAAGAATAACCAGATCAATTTCCGCAACAGGGATATTTAAGGATTCCCAATTTTGTTCACGCAAGGATTTAATTCCTTGAAATAAGCCGCAATCGACTAATATGTTGAGTTCGGGAGTTTTTAATAAATGCTTTGATCCGGTCACTGTTCCGGCTCCCCCGAGAGATTTTATAAAAATAGTTTCCATCTAGATCTTTTTTAATGAAATTCTTAGTTTATAAACAGCATCCTTTTCAATGATATTTATCATTGGTTCTATTTTGTCTAGTGCACTGGTGAGTTCGTCTTTACTCCAAAAATCTTTTATCTGTGATATAAGTGAAGGTTGAAGAATTTGATCGGGGATTTCTGTGTTTTTCATAATGAATTTATTTTATGGTTTGATAGTCTAAAGTTAGATCTATAAAAATTTTCAGATCATGATCACCACTATCCTTTGAGATGATCCTCATCACTTTTAAGGCAAGCAGAGGTACTTTATTCTAAACATATATAATGTAAGCATAGTGAGACTATTCTATCCTGATGTTATTATTTTATTTTGATTAAATCCGTCTTCTAATGATTTGTCGAAGTGGTTGGCAGATAGGTCTGAAGATCACTTTAGGCTTTAATCTTTGGCTGGGTCTTATGTATTGCGTCCTTAAACTCCGCATGCAGCCGTGCAGTAGATAATATCTCATCCGCACAAAATTCATTGATCCTTCTGGTATCAATGCTAAAATACTGGAACGGAGAATTGTGTAATTCATGGTAGATAAAGGAGGAATCTGCCACATATTGGACTGTTATATGAATGAAGTGAAGCTAGCTTTTTAGGACAAAAAGGCTAAGGAAATTAATCCTTAGCCTCAAAAATACGACCTACTAAGCTTATGTCAAATATCTATAACCGGTAACAAAATCAGTTTCCAAAAATTTTGGCCAACTCTTGATGTAGAAGATCACCCTTGATATTGATTGCCACAATATTTCCTTTCGGATCCACCAAATAGTTTTGTGGAACGGCGCGAACCCCGTATAATACTGCAGCTTCATTGCTCCAGCCTTTTAAATCAGCAACATGAATCCAAGGTAATCCATCTTCTTTAATTGCTTTTAACCAAGCATTTCTTCCCTTCGTATCGTCCAAAGATACCGCAAGAACCTCCAAACCCTTACTTTTATATTTGTTATAAGCTTTTAATAAATTCGGATTTTCGGCGCGGCAAGGACTGCACCAACTCGCCCAAAAGTCAATCAAGACATATTGGCCCTTGAAATCTGAGACCTTGATCAATTTACCATTTGCGTCTGGTTGTGAAAAATCTGGTGCTTTATTACCAATTTTGACACTTTTCTCAGCCAAAAAGCGCGCTTCCAGTTGTCTCGCATTTGTCAACTGACGTACTTCCTTAGATAATTTCAGAAACAAAGGTTCTATTTCACTAAGTTTACGTTTATTGGCTGCATCAATAAGAGCGTCCACCGCAAAGATTGAATTTGGATTTTTCGAGGCAAATGCAAGCTCTTTTACTCTACGCGCCTCAAACCGAGCTTCGAACTTTTCGTGGATGGTTTTATATTGCTCGTTAGCATCTGGTGCATCTTTGTCTACTGCAGCAAAAGCTTTGTTACCCGCATCAATAATATCCATAAAACCGCCACCAATTTCATTCAAATAAGCAACATAATGGTCATGCAAGGGAGATCCCTTGATGGATGCAGTTTTTAAAGAGTCTTTGATAACAATGGTGTAATTTTCATTGCCCAAATAGAAATAAAGGCGATCACCAATATTTTGGGCGATTAATTTTCCTTTTCCGTCCTGATCAAATACCATTCTCGAATAAGATGGTTCTTCCACTATTCCCTTAAAACTAAATTTGTTATCTACAATAGTGGAGGAATCTGATGCTGGAAATCCGTCTTTTGTATAGTCCAAATACACCTTTTTGCCATTGAAAGCTTTTGGCGCATTTCCCGTGATCTGAAAGGTGGTCTGCTGGGCAAGCAAAAGCATCGGTGATAAGAACAGGGCCAAAGTCGCCATTTTGAAATTTTTCATATTTTATAATTAGATTTGATTTTTACTTGTGTTTATTTACGCCAGGTCATGTCTATAGGGCTACCTGGGATACCTTCAATTTTTTTGACAAGCTCGCCGCTTTTACCCACCTGGATATCGAGATAATAGAGTGTTCCTGCCGCTCCCGCAATCAGCGTACTCTCGTCATCCTCCAATTTGAGCATAGTGACTTCTCCCTTGATATCAGTTTTTAATGATTGCACCTGTTCACTCAAAGGATTGTAACGAAAAATTTGATTTTGTGCTGCAATGTAAATGTAACCGCTACGACTTGCCAACATTTTTGTATCAGCTGTGATCCACTCTGGTCGTATAAAAAGCCGCTTATGCCCCGAAGTAAAATTAAATGGACCCGCAAAGTTAGCATTGAACATTAACTCATAGATCTGACCATTCGCATTTTTCACATAAGCATAGGTATCCGCATTATTAATCTGCACCAGCTGTAACAAGTCCATACCGATATTGGTAGGATTAAAAATATCTGAACCAATCGCACTATATTGTGTACCAAAATACATCGGTGATCCATAGAGATTGATACGAACAAATTGTTTCTTGTTTTTTTCAAAACCAATTACGGTATAATTGTTATTAACCGTTGACAATACAAACTTTGAAGATAAATCGTAATCCCCATCTGCATAAGTACCAAACATTCCATAGGTTGCCGATTGATCCCATGTTGTCGTTGCACCGCCGTAAAATTTGTCATTGATGACCCCCAAAAGAACCCCTTGTGGATGAGCTTGAAAACTCCCAACGTTAATGGTCGGAGGAGCTAAAAAGAAATTATCATGTAAAGTACCTGGCTTCTCACTCTCCTTTTTCAAACTATTGACATTTAACCGAACTCCGCCTTTTTTTGAAATGATCCAATAGCCTAACGGTGTGTTGCCCGTGAATTGATTCTTCACATAATGCAACTGCAGGGGTTCGGCCGGTAAAGGTTGTCCATTTATGACTTCATAGATATTAGGTTGAACGCTGTTGTCAGCTTTGATAAAGGAAAGTTTACTTTCCTCCTGATCCTTAGATAACACCAAAGTACCCCTAGAAAATTCTGTCACCCCCTGGACTTTAAATGGGTAAAAATATTTCATCCCATTCGCTTTATTGGTTACGGTAAGTCTAGCTGTATAGCGTTTAGCTTCTAGACCAAAGACAATCCTTAGTGCATTTCCCTTGTAATGATTGGCTTCCGGCACAAGCGCTTCAGGAACATCAATACGCCAGTCACATTCCAGATTTTCTGCAGCCAGGCCCACGATTTTAGGTTGGATAACTAGGCTATCACCAGTCATCGCCTCGTATAGCGTATCCAAATTTTGCAGTACCGGTGACTCAGGCATATCAATAACATAATTTCCCTTGTCTTTGTAACAGGACGCCAACAGCGTCGATACGATAATGCTTATTATCAATTTTTTCATTTTATCTAAGCTCCTTTCCTGATTCATCAATAAAGAAAAATTTACCCACTCCAGTATTTTTTTTCAACAGAATTGGCCGATTGGGATTGTCCTTATGGTAAAAGACATAGCTTTGACCATTATCTTTGCTTTCCAATACATAACCTTTTTCGGGATGGTCTGCTACCCACTTAAAAGGGTCATTAAGCATAATGGTTAGTAAGTTGGCAAAATACAGGTTCTTTGGGGCATCCAACCCTTCTGTAGAAAGTTGTCTTTGCTCGGTAGCAATAAAAAAAAGCTGGTGCCTTACCCGAGAATATTCGCCTAATGGCCAATTACCCCACCAATTTGGCTTTTCCAATCGTGCAGAGAGGACGATATAAGCTCGTATCAATCGTGGATCATCAATACCAAAATCTGGACTCGTTTTCAGTTTTAATATGAGTGACACTGATTTTTCCTCTAGATCCTTCGTATTATGGATAATTAAAGCTACATGGCCAGATCCTTGGTCAGCTTCTAAAGGATATTCTGACGACAGTGATTCATAATGTTCTTTGCTGCGTGCCGTGGATGAATCCTTTTCTACGTAAACCTCAAAATGACGCTGTTTCCCCAAGCGATTACCCATAAGCCGAACTGGAATATAAAGTGTATCCGAAGCTTTGGTCATCTCATAGGCAAAGGTATACACAATGCTATCCCGCGCTTCTGCACTCAGATCGAAATAAACATTAGCGTCTGCATCGTAGGTTTTTAGTTCAGTTTTCTGACAAGAAAAGAACAGGAAAAGAGGAAATGCAATCAGTATATAAATATTTTTTTTCATTCTATTTCTATATTAGCGTTGTCCATAAATTATTTCATCACTTGGTAATGGCCATACAAAGATTTTTTGGCTCGCTGGAATCACCGTACCTTTTTCGCCAATAATAGGTGCGTTTAAACGCTTATAAGCATAAAAAAGCTGCCCTTCAGCATACATCTCTTTTCGGTATTCCTTTAGTAATTCTGTTCGGAATTTAGCAGCCGTCGACACATCGGCGGGTTCTCCTACACCACGCTGTATACGCACCTGATTCAGATATTCTGCGGACAAGGTCGGATTGTTTTCATAATTACATTCAGCAACAATGTAGTAGAGCTCACTTAATCGTATCGCTGGAGCCATTAGATAATGTAAATTGGCTTCAAAATTATCACTAAAAGAATTTCTATTGTATTTTACCAAAGCACTTAAAGCTGTGGTTCCTAAACTCACTGAACCAAACCATTGGGTGTAACGTAAATCACCTCCCCCATTACCTCCAACTTCATAAATTGTGCGTCCTTCTTCTTTATCTAAGTTCATCCTTCCGGTGCTAAACCATTCTTGATTATATTCGTTATTCATTCCCGGAATATACCAGGCAAATAGAAGCTCTTTATATAAAATTCGATCCTTCTTATCCTCCTTTACGGATTGGAAATCGGTGTTATTTGTCCAAGGAAATTTTTTCGATAGGATCACTTCCATCGCATTTGCCAAAGCTTTGGGCTTATCTCCTTTATAAAGATAAACCCGCGCTAGAATACCACATACAGCATAATAATTCAATCTATGCCTTCTATTTTGCAAAAAGAGGCTGCTGCTATTCAATTCCGAGCTGGCCAGCGTGTCCTTTATTGTCGGATACCCTACTACATAAGAAGCAGAGCGTATTGGATCTACCTTTAATAAATCTTTCGCTATCGCCAAATCCGCAATGACAGAATCCAACACTGCTGACACTTTGCTTAATGGAGTCGTTTTATTCGCGTATTTGGTTACATAGGGTATGGCATCGGCCTGTGCATTCACGCCAGGTGCTGGAGCGAACAGACGTAAGGCGTCGAAATGTAGGAAAGCACGCAAAGCCAGCGCCTCTCCCTTGATCAAAGCGAAGTTGTCTCCGGCAAACAGATTTTTCTTGCCGTCGATTTCCGCTAGTAAGAGATTTGCATTCACTATCCCATGGTACAAACCCTTCCAAATATTGTCCTTGCGATCTTTAAAGTCGCCATCATCGTATAAAAATCGTGCTGTCTTCTGATAACTTAAGGGATCATTGTTCGGAATTGTATAATTTTGAACAAGTACTTCAGGCGTGCCGATTGTCAATTCTTTACCGTAGAGGTCACCCTTAGCACAGCGGGTATAAATTCCCAATAGTGCTTCCTTAAAACCATCCTCCGTAGTAAAGAGCAGGTCTTTTTCGACCTCACTTTGGGGTTGTATATCAAGCCACTTCTGGCAGGAAAACAAGCAAATACTGCAAAGTACAACGATAAATATATTTTTCTTTTTCATATGTTAGTTCGTTTGTATGAAGTAATGTTCACGAATCACATCACTATCAATCTACATTCTTGATTTTAGCAAACCTTATTTAAATCTAGCCTGTAACGTCAAGGTTACTGATCTTGCAAAAGGGTAATTGATGCCTCGCTCCTCCTTCACATTAGACCAACGAAAAATATCGTTACCAATCAGGCCCACACGCAAACTCGCCAGAGCCAACCGATTGGCAAAAGCTTTATTAGCATCGTAAGATATATTAAGGGATTGCAGTGTTAATAGATTATCTGGCATCACAAAACGAGAAGATAACTCGCTCCGTCCCAAATCCTCAATACTTTTAAAAAATGTATGATCTCCCGGATTCTTCCATCGTTCCTCAAGCACCCTCGCATCCACATTGTAACGTGGATCTGCATTTTCAACTCGATCCACCAGGGTTTGGTTATAGGTCTTTCCTCCCACGCGTGTTTGGAAATAGGCCACCAACATCCATTGCTGATAACGCAAGGTGCCACCGAAAGATCCCTCCATTTTTGGCGTCGCTACACCAACCACTGCGATATCGCGCGGATCCCAGATATAAGTCAGTGTTCCATCTCGCTTCACAAAGACTTCCCGTCCACTTTCAGGATCTATACCCAAAGAAGGAACCGCATATATGGCATCCATGGACTGCCCCTCTTCATAACGTAATAAGGGTACGGCTTTAAATTCATCTTTCTGTTGTTCTTCATCTGCGCGCTCATTGTAACTCTTCAAAGCATTCGATATACGCACAATTTTGTTGCGATTCTGAACAAGATTGGCCAACAAGCTCAAAGTCCATTTTTCAGACTTAATCGCCTGCCAATTAATGCCCAACTCCACGCCCTTGTTCTCCATATCGCCTAGATTTTCTTTATAAGAACTAAATCCTGTCGAAGGAGCGATATTAATGTCTGCCAAAATATCTTTTGTAATTTTACTATAGTTGCGCAGTGAAAAAGTCAATCTGTTTTTCCAGAAGCCGATATCTAAACCCAAGTCCACCGATTGCGTCCTTTGCCAAGCAAGATTCTCATTACCATAATTTCGTACTATACTCCCCAGTCCCGACGAGTACCAGTTGTTTTTATCATAAGAATAAGTAACGCGCGACATGTAAGGATCAAATTGGACGGACCCTGTCAAGCCAACGGTTGCGCGAAGACGCAACTGACTGATCACCTTAGTGGCAAACCAATTTTCATTATGCACATTCCAGCCAATTCCTGTAGACCAGAAAGGCGCTGTACGTTTATTTGCGCCAAATTTGGACGATCCGTCTATGCGTAAGGTTGCATCAAGTAGATACCGGTTGTCATAACTATAGTTACCACTTAGGAAAGAGCCAAATAGACGTGAGGCCCCCACATTAGTTTCTGGACTTTTCCCCTCCTCATAGCCTTTAGCAAAACCAATATCGGTGAAACGGTCATTGGGAAAACCAATCGCTTTGAAGTAGCGTTCATCATAACTTTCTGTCCTTATATTGGCTCCAGCTATCACATTAAAATAGTGCTTCCCTATATTTCGGTCCCAATTCAATCGTATATTCCCGTCCCAATACAGTTCATTGTTACTATAGCTTCCATAGCTCCCTCTTTCATCTGCTCTCGAGGTTTCGTAGGAATAGAACTCGTTAGACAAGGGTGAACGGAAATCGTCACCCGTGTTCATGCGTTTCAGTAAAGATAGCAATCCGCGTAGGCGCAATCCCTGACCTAGATCAATGTCGGCTGAAAGATTATTCAATAGTTCGGTATAGCCCGATTTGTTGTAGCTGCTCAATGTAGCGTCATATGCAGGATTAAGTACATATTCCTCGTTTCTATTTCCGGAGGCATCTACTCTGGTCCAACGATCCGATAATTGTGTGATATTACCTTGATCGTCTTTCAGCCTATAGTAAGGGTTCATTTTAACAAAATTCTCAAAACTACCATAAGGAGATTCCCTGCCATCGACTACCGTAATGGAGAGCTCATTTTGAAAACGGATTTTATTTTTGGGATTGTAACTAAAATTTAACCCACCGGAATACTGGTTTCTCCCGGAACCTTTCATCACACCAGGGCGAGTTTGGTAACGCATATCTACGCCATAACGGAAAGTTTGTGCACCACCCTCCAAGAATACGCCATGTTTTTGCCCAATTGCTGTACGTACCGGTTGTGATAACCAATAGGTATCTATTCCCCCGAGCACATTTGCAAGTTTATGATAGTATAATTCGTCTAATACGTCCTGCGATTGACGTTGTTTCTGACCATCATAAAGCCCTGCTAATTTTTCATAAGCGAGCTTTTCTGGTGCATTCAAAAGGTTATAGCCTGACAAATCTGGCACATTTACATTTGTTTCATGCGTATACGTAAGCTGCAATTTACCTTCTTTAGGAGCCTTTGTAACGATTACCATTATCCCATTGGCTGCACGCGAACCGTAGATAGCACTCGCTGCTGCATCCTTTAATGTGGTGACACTCTCAATACGCGTCATATCCAGATCCATTACTTTCTCCAGACTCACTTCAAAACCATCCAAGATAAAAGCAGGTAAATTCATAGTCGTCGTGACAT
>RCUM01000572.1_pt1 | contig 20197 bp, 13 predicted proteins | sample 2166141 | NCBI WGS metagenome assembly RCUM01 (sample SAMN09932756, study PRJNA488358) | compost metagenome | isolation source: compost soil in crotonic acid-enriched | place: Germany: Experimental Botanical Garden
TAGTCCAGCAAGAACCAAGCCAATCTAACGGACGAATGTGATAATTATATGTCAGTCTAAAAAAGCAGCATTTTTATCGCATTCGGGCGTCACCGAAGCTGGCGTTGGTCTACCTTTAGCGGGGCAAAGCGCACTCAATTGGGGCAACTGTGCATGAGTGAAGGAACAACAACCGTGGCGACTATTTGCCAGATTCTGGCCAGCCGTATCGCCGACGGGGAGTTCAACGCTGACGGCAAGCTGCCTTCCGAGCGAGCCCTGAGCGAACAGTTTTCCACCACCCGCATTACGCTGCAGGAAGCACTCGGCCAGTTGGAGGCGCAGGGTGTGATTTACCGTCAGGTCAGGCGTGGCTGGTTTATTTCACCACCCCGGCTGGTGTACAACCCGTTGCAGCGCAGCCATTTCCACGCCATGGCGCAGCAGCAGGGACGCGATGCCCATACCGAAGTGATCGACGCCGCCACTCTGCCGCTGTACGGCAGCCTGTGCCAACGCTTGGATCTGCCCCCCGGTAGCGAGATCTACCGCATTCGTCGGCTGCGCTATATCGACGGTCGTGCAGTGTTGTACTGCGAGCACTACCTCAATCCCGCCTATTTTGCCGGTATCCTGGAAGAAGATTTAACCCAGTCGCTGACCGGGCTGTACGCCGAACGCTACGGCATTCGTTATGGCCGGGTGCGTTTCGATATGCTGCCCACCCTGCTGCCACAGGAAGCGGCCACCATGCTGAAAGTGACCTACGGCAGCCCGGCGCTGTTTATTACCCGGGTTAACCGCGATCAGCACGATCGGGTGATTGATTGTGATTTGGAATATTGGCGTTACGACGCGCTGCACATTGACGTGGAGGCACAATGACAGGAGCGCGGCAAGCCGCGCCCCTAAAGAAGGATAATCAGTCGGCGTCGTAGCCGAGGTTGGGTGCCAGCCAGCGTTCAACCTCGCTGACGCTCATGCCTTTACGCGCCGCATAGTCTTCCACCTGATCGCGCTGGAGCTGGGCTACTGCAAAATACTTGCTTTGCGGGTGGCTAAAGTACCAGCCGGACACCGCCGCCCCCGGCCACATGGCGAAGGATTCGGTCAACACCATACCGGTGTGGCGGTTAACGTCCAGCAGGCGCCAGATTTCCGCTTTCTCGGTGTGTTCCGGGCAGGCCGGATAGCCCGGAGCCGGGCGGATGCCCTGATAATTTTCGCGGATCAGCTCTTCGTTGCTCAGGTTCTCTTCCGCCGCGAAACCCCAGTGCAGCTTGCGCACCTGCTCGTGCAGGTACTCGGCGAAAGCCTCCGCCAGACGATCCGACAGCGCCTTCACCATGATTTTATTGTAATCATCGTGCTGTGCATCATAGGCCGCCGCCAGGTCATCCTCTTCCAGACCGCCGGTCACCGCGAAAGCACCGAAGTAGTCGGCCTTGCCACTGCTTTTCGGCGCGACAAAGTCCGCCAAACAGTAGTTCGGGAAGTCGGTTTTTTCCGTCTGCTGGCGCAGGTGGCGGCTGACCACCAGCACCTCATCACGGTTTTCGTCGCGGTACACCTCCACATCGTCGCCGACGCGGTTGGCCGGGAACAGGCCATAGACGCCGCGCGGGTTGAGGCTGCCGTTGGCGGCAAGCATGTCCAGCATCTGGTTGGCGTCGGCGAACAGCCGTTTGGCCTCTTCACCCACCACTTCATCTTCCAGAATGCGCGGGTATTTACCCGCCAGCGACCAGGTCATAAAGAACGGCGTCCAGTCGATGTAATGGCGCAGCGTTTCTATACCGGCTTCAACCGGGTAAACGCCCAACTGTTTCGGCACCGGCGGCTGATAACTTTCCCAATCCAGCACCATGGCGTTATCGCGCGCTTTTTGCAGGCTGACCGGCGGAGTGCGTGGTTTTTTACGCGCGTGCTGGATGCGCACGGTTTCATATTCTTTACGGGTTCGCGCCACGAAATCGTCGCGTTGGGTGGCGGAAAGCAGTGCCGACACCACCCCCACGGTGCGTGAGGCATTTTGCACGTAGGTGGTTGAGCCACTGTAATTTTGCTCAATCTTCACCGCGGTATGGGCCTTGGACGTCGTGGCACCGCCGATCAGCAACGGTAGGGTAAAGCCCTGACGCTCCATCTCTTTAGCCACGTTGACCATCTCGTCCAGCGACGGGGTAATCAGCCCCGACAGGCCGATGATATCGACGTTCTGCTCACGCGCGGTTTTCAGGATTTTCTCCGTCGGCACCATCACGCCCAAATCGACAATTTCGTAGTTGTTGCACTGCAACACCACGCCGACGATATTTTTACCGATGTCGTGTACATCGCCCTTCACCGTCGCCAGCAGGATTTTACCCGCCGTCGTCCCTTTCTCTTTGCTGGCCTCGATGTACGGCTCCAGATAGGCCACCGCCTGCTTCATCACACGGGCGGATTTCACCACCTGAGGCAGGAACATCTTGCCTTCGCCGAACAGGTCACCGACCACGTTCATGCCCGCCATCAGCGGCCCTTCGATCACTTCGATCGGACGATCCGCACGCTGGCGCGCTTCTTCGGTATCCAGTTCGATAAACTCGGTAATCCCTTTGACCAGTGAATATTCCAGCCGTTTTTCGACCGGCCAGCCGCGCCATTCAGCCTGCTGCACCGCCACTTCGTTGTCTTTGCTGCCGCGGTATTTTTCCGCCAGCTCCAGCAGCCGCTCGGTACCGTCGTCGCGGCGGTTGAGGATCACGTCCTCCACCGCATCGCGCAACTCGGCGCTCAGATCGTCGTAGATCGCCAACTGCCCGGCGTTAACGATGCCCATATCCATGCCGTTGCGGATCGCGTGATACAGGAATACCGCGTGGATCGCCTCACGCACCGGATCGTTACCGCGGAATGAGAACGACACGTTGGACACCCCACCGGAGATCATCGCATGCGGCAGGTGGGTTTTGATGTCGGCACAGGCTTCGATAAAGTCGACGGCATAGTTGTTATGCTCATCGATACCGGTGGCGACGGCAAAAATATTCGGGTCAAAAATGATGTCTTCCGGCGGGAAGCCGACGCGCTCGGTCAGGATTTTATAAGCGCGGCGACAAATCTCGAACTTGCGCTCGCGGGTATCCGCCTGGCCAGCCTCGTCAAATGCCATCACCACGACCGCAGCACCGTAGCGGCGCACCAGTTTGGCGTGGTGAATAAAGGCCTCTTCGCCCTCTTTCATCGAGATAGAGTTAACAATGCCTTTGCCCTGAATACACTTCAGGCCTTTCTCGATCACCGACCATTTGGAAGAATCGATCATGATCGGCACGCGGGCAATATCCGGTTCACCGGCAATCAGGTTGAGGAAACGCACCATCGCCGCTTCGGCGTCGAGCATCCCCTCATCCATGTTGATGTCGATAATCTGTGCGCCGCTTTCCACCTGCTGGCGGGCAACGGCTAACGCTTCACTGTATTTCTCTTCTTTGATCAGCCGCTTAAAGCGGGCGGAACCGGTGACGTTGGTACGCTCGCCCACGTTGACGAACAGCGTCTTGGCGTCAATGTTCAACGGCTCAAGGCCGGCCAGACGGCAGGCGACCGGGATCGCCGGCAGTTGACGCGGTGGCACACCCGCCACGGCCTTGACCATCGCGGCAATGTGTTCCGGCGTGGTGCCGCAGCAGCCACCGATAATATTCAGGAAGCCGGCATTCGCCCACTCGCCGACCTGTTTCGCCATCTCTTGCGCGTCCAGATCGTATTCGCCGAAGGCGTTGGGTAACCCGGCGTTGGGGTGAGCGGTGACGTAGCTTTCCGAGATACGCGACAGCTCAGAAACGTATTGGCGCAGTTCGTCCGGGCCCAGCGCACAGTTCAGGCCAAAGCTCAGCGGCTTGACGTGGCGCATCGAGTTATAGAAGGCTTCGGTGGTCTGGCCCGACAGGGTACGGCCGGAGGCGTCGGTGATGGTGCCGGAAATCATGATCGGCAACGCAACGCCCAGGGCTTCAAATTCGGTTTCCACCGCGAAGGCGGCGGCTTTGGCGTTCAGGGTATCGAAGATGGTTTCGATCATGATCAGATCGACACCGCCTTCCACCAGCGCACGCGTCGATTCGCGGTAGGCTTCCACCAGCTCATCGAAAGAAACATTACGGAACGCCGGATCGTTGACGTTCGGTGAAATAGAGGCGGTACGGTTGGTCGGCCCCAGCACCCCAGCCACGTAACGCGGCTGCTCTGGCGTGCGAGCGGTCCATTCATCGGCACAGGCTCGTGCCAGGCAGGCGGCCTGATAGTTAATTTCGGCGGACAGCGACTCCATATGGTAGTCGGCCATGGCGATGGACGTGGAGTTGAAGGTATTGGTTTCGAGAATGTCGGCCCCCGCTTCCAGGTAGCCGTAGTGAATGGCGGTGATCACTTCCGGTTTGGTTAGCACCAGCAGGTCATTATTGCCTTTCAGATCGCTCTGCCAGTCGGCAAAACGCTCGCCACGAAAGTCACTCTCTTCCAGACGATAGCTCTGGATCATGGTGCCCATGCCGCCGTCCAACACTAAAATTCGCTGCGCTAACTGCCGGCGCAGTTGTTCTACTCGATTTGTCACTGTAACCCCTTCAATTACCGATCCAGCCCATCGCTCAACTGCTGCAAAAACCAACGAGTCATCCTAGCACAGGTTGTGCCGGCAAAGGGGCGAGCGCTAATTGAGAGTTTTTCAGGTTGCCGGGCAACAGATCCGATGAGCTGATTGACGGCTTGCAATTCACACGTAAAAAACGAAAATGAATTCCATCATACGGAAAAAGGAACGTGAATTATGGTCACCCCTGCTCCTGCCAAACGTGGCAAAAAGCCCCGTGCTGCATCCCCGACCGCCAGTGCGGCGACCGGCCAGGTACAGTCGCTGACCCGTGGTCTGAAATTATTGGAATACATTGCCGAAGCTCAGGGCAATGTCGCGCTAACCGATCTGGCCCAACAGGCCGGCTTGCCGAACTCCACCACCCACCGCCTGCTCACCACCATGCAACAACAAGGTTTCGTGCGGCAGGTAGGCGATCTTGGCCTGTGGACCATCGGCTCACACGCCTTTGTGGTCGGCAGCAGCTTTTTGCAGAGCCGTAATCTGTTGGCGATGGTGCACCCAACGCTGCGTCGCCTGATGGAGGAGTCCGGCGAGACGGTTAATCTGGCGGTGCTGGATACCAGCGAGTATCAGGCCATTATTATCGATCAGGTACAGTGCACCGCGTTGATGCGCATGTCGGCACCGATCGGCGGTAAACTGCCGATGCACGCTTCCGGCGCGGGGAAAGCCTTTCTTTCCACCCTGCCGGATGAGCAGGTCACCAAACTGCTGCATAAAAAGGGCATGCAAACCTATACCCAACATACTCTGACACCGCACAACCTGAAGGAAGGGCTGGCGCAGATTCGCAAGCAGGGCTTTTCCTTTGACGACGAAGAACATGCGCTCGGTCTGCGCTGCGTAGCAGCCTGCATCTTCGACGAGCACCGTGAAGCCTTCGCCGCCATCTCCATCTCCGGCCCGGTGTCTCGCATCACCGACAACCGCGTGACTGAGCTGGGCGCGTTGGTGATCCACGCGGCGAAAGAGATCAGCCTGGAATATGGCGGCGTGCGTTAAAATACCCGTGATACTGCTGGCCTGATTCAAATTTATAAAATCCGGGCCAGCGGCATGAAAATACAATCAGGGAAATATCGCACCACTGCTGGCACGGCAGGTTGACAAAAAATACCCGCCCCACTATCGGCATAATCCCGCATCAGGAAACGAAGTACCGATTGTATAATCAAGTTTTGTATATAATTTATGCCAGCATAGCTTTACAGCTATTTATTAATATAATCCCTCACATCAATATAAATACCCATTAAGAGGTATAAGCTAACCGCGTGATTTTTTCTTCCAAAATTATCTCCCCTCTTGTGGGAATATCGCTAGGGAATATAAAAATGAAACGCGCAAAAAAAAGCAGTCATGGCGACTATACCGATTTTCTTACCGCAATCAGAACCTTTGAATGCTCTATCGATCCTCTTGATGTAGACTATTACGACCAGCATTACGATGATCAACAGGCAGTTACCTACCAACAGGTTGAATCTCCCGGGCGTGTTGTCCGCAGCAAGAGTGGCGCGCCATTGGTCAGCACTACCTCGATAAAAGATTATTTTATAAAACTGGGCGTTGATAAATTCTATATCCGGGGTTCTGGTGATCCCGCAATGTTTCGGACAATGCAATATGCCGTTATGAATTATCTGGGCTTTGTGGGTTACCAGTTCAGCGAACACGACCTCTGGGATCTCGGCTATTATACCCATTATGATAGCAATGGTTTGCCGATGTATTATTCGGATGTAGACGTCAGCAATTGGGCTAATGGCGTACGTGATAAAATAATGGAATTTCCCGAAGGGAAGATCCACGTTACCGATGTTAATACCTGGCGAGGAACATTTACCGGTAAACATGGTATTAACTCTTTCGAGGATGTCATCAATCCAGACAAGCAGGAATTTATCGCCCTCGACCATTTTGACAATAAATACCAAAACATAGTCTTACAGTTAGCCGAACACGGGGAAAAACTGAGTAATTATCTGGGAAAAACGGTTCGCTGGAGCGAGTGCCAGCCGGTGTTAACGCCTCCGGATGGCCGCCCTAATGACGTGGAGATCACTTTATCAGGCTTACTGGCAGGGGCACATCTGCGCGGGGCAGAAGGCGTCGTCGCCCTCCTGATAAATCACGAAAATCATGCGGATGAAAACGGAACGGCTATCTTGCAATATGTTTATGATTTCGGTGGCTACAGCACACCTTATGCAGGATCAGCGGCCGATTAAAATTTAGCGGCGCCGACTGTGGCGCCTCACTATATTTGTGATCCTGTTCAAGTAATAGTCATCTGCCCGTTGTTGTCCCAAATAGGCTCACTTACCATTGCATTAATATATTCAAAAAAATGAGGATATAGAGTGAACAACCAAAGTCTGGACAGAGTTATCAAGTGGCCGACAAGCCCGGTTTAACAACCGCACAACCCAGTTTGTCGTTCATAAATCTTCAAATAAATGAAAATTAAGAGTGCCTGTCTGAGGCAACAGCAACGATGCAGACATTGCGGTGACACCTTTGGCGCCTCTGAACCACAAAGTGGTCATGGGTGTTTTTCACAACTCAACAAGGGGCAACAATGGATCTTTCAACGCAATTCGATAGCCGTGGTTATACCTATGCGCACGAGCATCTGCATATCGACCTGTCACCATTCAAGCAGGATTTGGATTGCAGGCTGGATTGTTACGCTTTGCTCGTCGATGAAATGAGGACGCTGGTCAGTAAAGGCGTTCTCAACCTGGTTGAGGTCACCAATCGCTATATGGGACGCAACCCGCAATTTATGCTGGATCTGATGCAAGAAAGCGGCATTAACATCCTGGCGTCAACCGGATACTACCAACAGGAGTTCTACCCGCCACATGTCGCGCAACGTAGCGCACAGCAATTGGCGCAGGAAATGATCGACGAAATAGAACAGGGCATTGACGGCACAGAGTTACGTGCAAGCGTCATCGCAGAAATAGGCAGTAGTGAAGGCACCATTACCCCGACGGAAGAAAAAGTGTTTCACGCCGCCGCATTGGCACATTTGGCGACCGGTAAACCTATCTCGACCCACACCAGTTTCAGCACCATGGGGCTGGAGCAGCTACGGCTATTAACCGGCTACGGGGTGGCCGCAGAGCATATTGTTATCGGCCATTGCGATCTTCGCGATCAGTGGGAAACGTTGCTACGCATTCTGGATACCGGTGCGTTAATTCAATTCGATACCATCGGGAAAAATAATTATTACCCAGACGAAAAACGTGTGGCTACCTTACTGGCACTCGCTCAACGGGGTTTATCAGGTCAGGTCATGCTCTCCATGGATATCACCCGGCGCTCACACCTGGCGGCCAACGAAGGCCCAGGGTTCAGCTACCTCATTGATACGTTCATTCCCATGTTATTACAGGCGGGGATCCACCAGCGGGATATTGACCTTATGCTGCGCGATAACCCCAATACATTCTTCAAAGGATAATAATAATGAAAAAAATCGGCATTGCAGGCTTACAACGTGAGCAAATAAAACAGGTTATTGAATCCACCGCACCCGGTAAATTTGAGTGCTTTATCCAAAACGATATGGAGGCGGCAGGTAAAGTCAAAAGTGGCGAACTGGATTATTTTATTGGTGCCTGTAACACCGGGGCGGGTGCAGCGCTATCTATTGCTATCGCCATTATCGGTTACAACCGATGCTGCACCATTGCCAAACCAGGAATACAGGCAAAAGAAGAACAAATAGTTAAATGGATTGATGAAGGGAAAGTGGCTTTTGGCCTTTCGGTGGAACATGTCGAACATGCCGTCCCGATGTTGATTGGTCACTTGGGTTAAGGAGCTTCCCATGGAGCAATATTTGCATATTGTTATCGTTGCCTTGCTCACAGGCATGACCTCGCTGCTTTCTCATCGGTCGGTTGCCGTATTTCACGATGGTATTCGTCCCATTCTGCCGCAATTGGTTGAAGGGAATATGAACCGCCGTGAGGCCGGCAGCATTGCCTTTGGTTTAAGCATCGGTTTCGTGGCTTCCGTCGGGATTTCATTTACCTTATCAACCGGTCTGTTGAACAGCTGGTTACTGTTTCTGCCTACCGACATCATCGGCGTATTGGCATTTAACAGTTACCTGGCGTTCACTTTGGGCATGGTCTGGGGCGTATTGGTATTAACCAGTCTGGTACCGATCAACACCCTGCTTACCGCCCTGCCGGTGGATATTCTCGGTTCGCTGGGCGAGCTTTCCAGCCCGGTGATTTCGGCTTTCGCCCTGTTCCCACTGGTCGCTATTTTTTATCAATTCGGCTGGCGTCACAGCCTGTTGGCCGCTGTCGTGGTGCTGATGGCCCGCGTGATTGTGGTACGTTTTTACCCTTCTCTTTTCCCTGAATCCATCGAGATCTTCGTCGGTATGGTCATGCTGTTGGGGATTGCCATCTTTCGTGATATTTCTCAGCGCAAGCATCATGAGAACAACCACGGTGCCTCAGTTTTTGAAGAAAGAACCTCAAGAATTATCAAAAATCTGCCGCTGCTTGCCATTACCGGCGCACTGATATCGACGGTGGCCAGCCTGAAGCTGTTTGGCGGATCCGAGGTTTCTATCTACACCCTGGCAAAAGCCTGGGCCCCTGGGGTTTCACCCGAGGAGTCGGCGGCGCTGGTGAATCAGGCGGCGCTGGCTGAATTTATGCGCGGGTTAGGTTTTATTCCGCTCATCGCCACGACAGCGCTGGCCACCGGCGTCTACGCCGTTGCCGGTTTTACCTTTGTCTTTACCGTGGGCTATCTGGCACCGTCCCCCTGGTTGGCGGCCATTTTCGGCGCGTTAACCATCACGCTGGAAGTGCTGTTATTACGCTCTATCGGCCGCTGGTTGAGCAACTATCCTTCGGTTCGTAACGCATCCGACAGCATCCGCAACGCCATGAACATGCTGATGGAGTTCGCCCTGATGATTGGTGCCATTTTTGCCTCCATCAAGATGGCGGGTTATACCGGATTCAGCATTACCGCCGCACTTTATTTCCTTAACGAAGCGCTGGGACGCCCAATATTGAAAATCGCCGCACCGGTAGTGGCGACAATAATATGCGGAATCCTGTTAAATATTTTGTATTTCTTAGGGTTATTCGTTGTCAGTTAATCTCAGGACTTGAGTCATAGAAATTACCGGGAAACATAATACCAACACGAGGGAAATATAATGAAAACAAGGAAGAATTTAAATAGATTTACCGCATTGATTTTACTCTTCGGCTCCGCGGTATTTTTATCCAGCGCCCAGGCAAAAGATGATACTGCGCCAAATAATGATCCCACTGAGACCTGGCGTACCGATTACAGTGATATCGGCTATCCTGACGTGGGCTTCTCGCCTTATATCAAGGGTTGGATAAACGGCTATCTGACGCCGGCGGATTACCCTGACGGCGCTAAAATCCTGCCGCCACCACCAAAAGAAAATTCCGCCGCCGCACAAAGCGACATTGAGACATTCCATGAATTACGCAAGCTGCGCGATACGCCACGCGGCCAGTTGGCGATCAAGGATGCCAAACTCTCCTTTAACTATATTGGCAGCGCATTCTCACCGGCGTTAGGTATCACTATTTCACGTAAAAACACGCCTCGATTACACCTGCTGCTCGCCCGTGTCTTTACCGATGCAGGTTATGCCTCCAATGACACCAAGAAAGCCTTTAGCCGCATTCGTCCCTATTCGGCATTGCGCATTGATAGCTGTACCCCAAAAGAACATAGTGCATTAAGTAACGATGGCGGTTCTTACCCTTCGGGCCATGCCGTCACCGGGATGATGTGGGCGATGACGTTAACGGCAATGGAACCGCAGTTATCCACCCCGTTAATGAAAAAGGGCTATGAATTTGGCCGTAGCCGTCTGATTTGCGGTGTGCATTGGGAAAGTGACGTTGACGCAGGCCGCTTCCTTGCCGCCGGCGCTTTTGCCCGCCTGCAGGCCAGCCCGGAATACCAAAAACAATTCCGTGAGGCCAAGCAGGAGGTTGATCGTCTGCTGGAACAAAAGAAGGCAACGACCAATAATTAAAGCCACATAATAGGTTTGCACAATGGTGCCGCTGTTGTGCAAACCATCGCCTTTCCGTCCACCACGCTTGTTGCGCCCCTGCTGTTGTCAGCATGTAAAACGCTGTACCGATCCTGTTTCCCTCCCCCAATAAAAACTTGAAGCCGATCACAGATAACGATCCTGGCAGCTAAAGCCCATTGCAACCGACGAAACTTCCTTCGACAATGTTACCGATAACATGTTACCGGTAACAAATAGAATAAGATAACGTCTCTCATCGTTTTGGAGCTAAGCCATGACCAATAATCAAAACCGCATTTACGTCATTATGGGCGTTTCCGGCAGTGGCAAGTCCGCTGTGGCCGCCGCAGCGGCCCGCCAACTTTCTGCCGGGTTCCTCGACGGTGATTTTCTACACCCGCGCAGTAATATCCTGAAAATGGCCGCCGGCGAACCGCTGAATGATGACGATCGTGCCCCTTGGCTGGCCGCACTCAATGACGCCGCCTTCGCCATGCAGCGAACCAACAATGTTTCGGTTATTGTCTGTTCAGCGCTGAAGAAACACTACCGCGATCGCCTGCGTGCCGGTAATGGCAACCTGTCGTTCATCTACCTGCACGGTGACTTCCCGGTGATTGAAGCCCGTCTGGCGGCCCGCAACGGCCACTTCTTCAAACCGCAGATGCTGGTAACACAGTTTGCCGCGCTGGAACAACCGGGCGCAGATGAGAGTGACGTGATGTCGGTGGACATCAACCAGCCGCTGGAAGCGGTGATCGCCGATACGGTGAAACATATCCAAAGTTTCCTGCCACAGGATGTGTGCGCGTGAATACTGTAACGCTGGTCGGTACCGCAGTCGGCTCGGTTCTCTTACTGCTGTTTCTGGTGATGAAGGCGCGTATGCACGCCTTTGTCGCATTAATGCTGGTGTCTATCGCTGCCGGGATCTTCTCCGGCATGCCGCTGGATCGCATTGCCGATACCATGCAAAAAGGCATGGGCGACACCTTGGGCTTCCTGGCCATCGTGGTGGCGCTGGGGGCAATGTTTGGCAAAATACTGCATGAAGTCGGTGCGCTGGACCAAATTGCGGCGCATTTGCTGAAACGTTTCGGCCAAAGCAAGGCCCATTACGCACTCGGCATTGCCGGTTTGATCTGTGCCTTGCCGCTGTTCTTTGACGTGGCCGTGGTGCTGCTGATCGGCATCGTGTTTGCCGTGGCGCGCCGCACCGACGGCAACATCGTTAAGCTGGCCATTCCGCTGTTTGCCGGTGTCGCTGCCGCCGCGTCGTTCTTGCTGCCGGGGCCGGTACCGATGCTGCTGGCTTCACAAATGAAGGCCGACTTCGGCTGGATGATTGCCATCGGTCTGGTCGCCGCGGTCCTCGGCATGCTGATTGCCGGCCCGTTGTACGGCAGCTTTATCAGCCGCTACGTTAACTGGTCAATGCCGGCGGATGAAAACGAACCGACGCTGAACACCGCCAAACTGCCGTCATTTGGCCTTAGTCTGGCGCTGGTACTCTGCCCACTGGTGCTGGTCGGCATGAAAACCATTGGCGCCCGCCTGGTCACGCCTGGCTCGCAGTTACAACAATGGCTGGAGTTTATCGGCCACCCGTTTATCGCCATTTTAGTCGCCTGTTTGATCGTGATTTATGGTCTGGCGAAACCGCGCGGCATGACCAACGAACAAACGCTGGCCATTTGCTCTGCGGCAGTCCAGCCCGCCGGGATCATTTTGCTGATGACCGGGGCCGGTGGCGTCTTCAAACAGATTTTGGTGGATTCCGGCGTCGGCCCAGCCCTGGGGGACGCCATGATCGGTACCGGTCTGCCGATCGCCGTCGCGGCCTTTGTGCTGTCCGCCATGGTACGAGTGATTCAGGGATCTGCCACCGTGGCCTGTCTGACCACCGTTGGCCTGGTGTTACCGGTGACCAGCCAACTGGGGCTTGGCGGCGGACAACTGGCCGCGCTGGCTATCTGTATTGCCGGTGGATCTATCGTACTCAGTCACGTCAACGACGCCGGTTTCTGGCTGTTCGGCAAATTTACCGGTGCCAATGAGCTGCAAACGCTGAAAACCTGGACGGTGATGGAAACCATTCTGGGTAGCGTGGGTGGGATTATCGGCATGATTGCTTTCACCCTGTTTTAAACCACCATAACGACATAACAGCGCCCCCGGCCTTGCACATCAGGGCTGCAATTCAACACCGGGGGCACCGCCACAGGCGGCGTCTATAACAATAGCATGTGAGGAAGGTATGATTAATCCAACCCTATCCCGTGTCACACAACGCATCATCGACCGTTCCAAATCGAGCCGTACCGCCTATCTGGCACGCATTGAAGCAGCACGTTCACAAACCGTACATCGGGCCCAGCTGGCCTGCGGTAATCTGGCCCATGGTTTTGCCGCCTGCCAGCCGGATGACAAAACTGCGCTGAAAAATATGGTGCGCAGCGATATCGCCATCATTACCGCTTATAACGACATGTTGTCCGCCCACCAGCCCTACGAAAACTACCCGCAAAAGCTTAAACAGGCACTGCACGCAGTAGGGGCCGTCGGTCAGGTGGCCGGTGGCGTCCCAGCGATGTGCGACGGTGTGACTCAAGGACAGGACGGCATGGAACTGTCACTGATGAGTCGTGACGTGATCGCCATGTCCTCCGCCATCGGCCTGTCGCACAATATGTTCGACGGCGCGTTGTTCCTCGGCATCTGTGACAAAATCGTACCGGGACTGGTGATGTCCGCCCTGTCCTTCGGCCATTTGCCGTCGCTGTTTGTCCCCGCCGGCCCGATGAGCAGCGGCTTGCCGAACAAAGAGAAAGTCCGGGTGCGCCAACTGTATGCCGAAGGCAAGGCCGACCGTCTGGCACTGCTGGAGGCCGAGGCCGCCTCCTACCATGGCATCGGTACCTGCACTTTCTACGGCACCGCCAACACCAACCAAATGGTGATGGAAGTGATGGGGCTGCACCTGCCGGGCGCTTCCTTCGTCCACCCGGACACACCGCTGCGCGATGCGCTGACCGATGCCGCCGCACGCCAGGTCACTCGCCTGACCGAAACCGCCGGCAACTATCTGCCGATCGGCCGACTGGTGGATGAGAAGGTGGTGGTGAACGGTATCGTTGCGCTGTTGGCTACCGGTGGCTCCACCAATCTGACCATGCACATGGTGGCAATGGCTCGCGCCGCCGGCATCATTATCAACTGGGATGATTTCTCCGAACTGTCGGACGCGGTGCCATTGTTATGTCGTATCTACCCGAACGGCCCGGCGGACATCAACCAATTCCAGGCCTCGGGCGGCGTCGCCCTGGTGGTACGCGAACTGTTGAAACACGGCCTGCTGCACGAAGACGTGCATACCGTGGCCGGTTTTGGCCTGACGCGCTACACCCAGGAACCCTGGCTGGATAATGGCCAACTGGCCTGGCGCGAGGGTGTGGAGAGTTCGCTCGACGCCCAGGTTATCGCCAGCGTGGCCGAACCTTTCGAGCACCACGGCGGTACCAAGGTGCTGGCCGGTAACCTCGGCCGAGCGGTGATGAAAACCTCGGCAGTCCCCGCTGAAAACCAGATTATCGAAGCACCGGCGGTGGTCTTTGAAAGCCAGCATGACATCGTACCGGCGTTTGAAGCCGGCAAACTGGATCGCGATTGTGTGGTGGTGGTGCGCTTCCAGGGGCCTCAGGCCAATGGCATGCCAGAACTGCACAAACTGATGCCACCGTTGGGCGTATTGATGGACCGTGGCTTTAAAGTGGCACTGGTGACCGATGGCCGCCTGTCCGGCGCTTCCGGCAAGGTTCCATCCGCCATTCACGTGACCCCGGAAGCCTACACCGGTGGCATGCTGGCCAAGGTGCAAAACGGCGACCTGATCCGCGTAAATGGCCGCACTGGCGAGTTGGCACTGTTGGTCGATGCCGACCTGCTGGCCCAGCGCGCACCTTATCAACCCGACCTGAGCGCAGAACACATCGGCTGTGGCCGTGAACTGTTCGGCGCCTTGCGCAGCCAGCTTTCCGGTGCCGAACAGGGCGCCTGCTGCATTAAATTTTAACCGATAGCATGGCCGTACAGCCCGACGGCGGCGGCCATAACTGGAGAAAACCGTTAATGAACAATTGGAAGACAAGCGCAGAGCAGATCCTGATGGCAGGACCGGTAGTCCCGGTGATCGTCATCAATAAACTGGAACATGCGGTGCCGTTGGCGAAAGCCCTGGTCGCCGGGGGTGTGCGGGTATTGGAAGTGACACTGCGCACCGCCTGCGCGATGGACGCGATCCGTGCGATTGCCAAAGAAGTGCCAGACGCGATTATCGGTGCCGGCACGGTTATTAATCCCCAGCAACTGCAGGAAGTCACCGACGCCGGCGCACAGTTCGCCATCAGCCCAGGCCTGACCGCCGATCTGCTTAAAGCGGCCACTGCCGGTTCGATCCCGTTGATTCCCGGTATCTGCACCGTGTCGGAACTGATGCTGGGCATGGATCACGGCCTGCGTGAGTTTAAATTCTTCCCGGCGGAAGCCAACGGCGGCGTGAAAGCGCTGCAGGCCATCAGCGGCCCCTTCCCGCAGGTGCGCTTCTGCCCAACCGGCGGCATCTCACCGAACAACTACCGTGACTATCTGGCGCTGAAAAGCGTGCTGTGCATCGGCGGCTCCTGGCTGGTACCGGCAGATGCACTGGAAAGCGGTGACTACGCCCGCATCACCGAATTGGCGCGCGCCGCCGTTGCGGGTGCAAAAGCGTAATCTTGCCGGGCGCGGTAATGAACCGCGCCCTTATGCCGTAGCCGATGTCGCGGGCAGCGCCGCACCACTACGCTGGCTGAAGCGCTGTTTTTTGCGGTAAGCAAACACGTCTTCCACATGCCCATCGCGGATGCGCTGTTGCAACCCGCGCCAGTAGTCGGCCTCGAACAGGTCGCGATGCATCTCTTCAAACACCTGCCGGATGCGCCGGTCACCACACAGAAAGTGCCTGAATTCCTCCGGGAAGACGTCATTGGGTGACACGCTGTACCAGGGTTCGCTGGCCAACTCATCTTCCGGATAGCGCGGTGGCGGAATATCGCGGAAGTTGACCTCGGTCATGTAGCAGATCTCATCGTAGTCGTAGAACACCACCCGCCCGTGCCGGGTCACGCCAAAGTTCTTGAACAGCATATCGCCGGGGAAAATATTGGCGGCAGCCAGCTGCTTGATGGCGTTACCGTATTCTTCTATCGCGTCGCGCATCTGCTGTTCATCGGCCTGTTCCAGATACAGATTCAGCGGTGTCATGCGTCGTTCCATATACAGATGCCTGATCGCGATGCGATCGCCCAGATCCTCCAGCTTATCCGGCACCTCGCGCTGCAGTTCCGCCAGCAGTTCCGGACTGAGTCGCGCCTTGTCGACGACAAAGTTTTCGTACTCCTGGGTATCCGCCATGCGTCCTACGCGATCGTGTTCTTTCACCAGTTGGTAGCAGGCCATCACCTGCGCCTGCGTGACCTCTTTTTGTGGCGCAAACTCATCCTTGATCACCTTGAATACCCGATCGAAAGACGGCAGGGTAAACACCAGCATCACCATGCCCTTCACCCCCGGCGCGATGATGAACTGCTCCTGCGAGCCACTCATGAACGTCAGGTACTCACGGTAACATTCTGTTTTTCCGTGCTTCTGGCAACCAATCGCCATATACAGCTCAGCGGTGGTTTTGCCCGGCAGTATTTCACGCAGCCACTCGACCATTGCCGCCGGCAGGGGCGCGTAAACCATAAAGTAGGAGCGGGCGAAGCCGAATACGATGCTGGCCTCGGCCTTGCTGGTCAGGCAGGTATCAATAAACAAGGCGCCGGAATCACTGTGATGGATCGGCAGCAGGAAAGGATAGACCCGGTCTGCCACACGCAATTTCCCTACCAGCCAGGCCGCCTTGTTGCGGTAAAACAGCTCATTGGCGATCTGGAACGTTGCACCTGCCAATTGCTGCGCGCTGAAGCTCTGCTGCAAGGCCAGCGTGATGTAATCAATATCGCGCGATAAATTTTCCCACGGCAGCCGCAGAGGCAAATCGGTCAGCAGGTTGTACAACATTGCCGAAACGTCACCGTTGGCGGTGAAATCACGTGATAATGGACGCGGGATGTCGCGAAAGCGCCCTTCCGGCTGAGAGCTGAAAACAAACAGTTTTTCCGGTGTCAGGTCGCGATGTCTGAACAGCCGACAGTAGACTGAATTGAAGAAGCTTTCGGCAATCTCAAAACGTGGGTACTCCGGCAGCAGATCGGTATACACCGCCTTCACCCGACTGGGGAAGTCTGCATCAAAATACTGTTGCCCGGTGATGCACTTCAGCTGCTCTACCACCAGGCCGACGTGATGATCATACAGGTGGATTCGTTTTTTCATCGCCTGCTGTACTGCCGGCCAGTCCGCCCGCTCAAAACGCTGCTGCGCACCGGCGGTCACCTCCAGGAAGCGGCCGTACTGTGCATCAAAGCCCTGCAGGATCGTCTGCGCGATCAACAGCTCCAGTTTTGCCGCCATCCTTACCTCCCGCCAGAAAAGAGAGCCTGCATAAGCAGGCTCAGAGTTAACTATCGTCAGCGTGACTGCATCAGAACTGCTGTTCTTCCGTAGAACCGGTCAATGCCGTCACTGAGGAAGCACCGCCCTGAATAATGGTGGTCACCTTGTCGAAGTAACCGGTACCCACTTCCTGTTGGTGTGAGGCAAAGGTATAACCGCGAGACACCGCGTCGAACTCTGGCTGCTGCACTTTTTCGACGTAGTGTTTCATGCCCTCGCCCTGTGCATAGGCATGCGCCAGGTCAAACATGTTGAACCACATGCTGTGGATGCCCGCCAGCGTAATGAACTGGTACTTGTAACCCATCGCTGACAGCTCTTCCTGGAAGCGAGCAATAGTCTGGTCGTCCAGGTTCTTTTTCCAGTTGAATGACGGCGAGCAGTTGTACGCCAGCAGTTTGCCCGGGAATTTGGCATGGATCGCATCAGCAAAGCGCTTGGCCGCCTGCAGATCCGGCGTGGAGGTTTCGCACCACACCAGGTCAGCGTAAGGGCAATATGCCAGGCCACGGCTGATCGCTTGCTCGACACCGGCATGGGTGCGGAAGAAACCTTCGGCAGTGCGCTCACCGGACACAAACTCGCGGTCGTACGGGTCGCAGTCAGAGGTCAGTAAATCGGCGGCATCGGCATCGGTACGTGCGATGACTAACGTCGGCACGCCGAGCACATCGGCCGCCAGGCGCGCAGCAACCAATTTCTGGATCGCTTCCTGGGTTGGCACCAGCACTTTGCCGCCCATATGACCGCACTTTTTCACCGCCGCCAGTTGGTCTTCGAAGTGCACCCCGGCAGCACCGGCCTCAATCATCGCCTTCATCAGTTCGAAAGCGTTCAGCACGCCACCAAAGCCGGCTTCGGCATCGGCGACGATCGGCAGGAAGTAGTCGGTGTAACCTTTGCTGCCCGGCTCAATTTTGTTGGCCCACTGGATCTGGTCGGCGCGGCGGAAGGTGTTGTTGATGCGCTCAACCACACCCGGCACAGAGTCAACCGGGTACAGCGACTGGTCCGGGTACATCGCAGACGCCGTGTTGGCATCCGCCGCCACCTGCCAACCGGACAGGTAAATCGCCTCGATGCCGGCCTTGGCCTGCTGCAGTGCCTGGCCGCCAGTGAGCGCCCCCAGACTGTTGACGTAGCCTTTGCGTGATTTACCGTGCAGCAGTTCCCACAGTTTGGCGGCACCGTTCTGTGCCAGGGTGCAAACCGGGTTAACCGAACCGCGCAGGTTAATGACGTCTTCCGCGCTGTACGGGCGGGTGATGCCTTCCCAGCGAGCCGATTTCCATTCCTGTTCCAGTTGTTGAATCTGTTGAGCACGAGAGGTAGACATAATTTTTATCCTTTTCAATAATGTAGGGTTAATGGTCAGGAACGGATTCAGGCCAGTAGCTCATAGCCAGGTAAAGTCAGGAAATCGATTAATTCGTCTTGCGTAGTGATACGCTCCATCAGGCGTGCCGCTTCGTCGAAGCGGCCAGCGTTAAAGCGTGCCTCACCCAACTCTTCACGTACTACCAACATTTCTTCTTTCAGCATCTGACGGAACAGCGCCTTGGTGACCAGTTGGCCATCACTCAGGCTCTTTTCATGGTGAATCCACTGCCAGATAGAGGTGCGGGAAATTTCCGCCGTCGCCGCGTCTTCCATCAGGCCATAAATCGGGACGCAGCCATTGCCGGAGATCCAGGCTTCGATGTACTGCACCGCCACGCGGATATTGGCGCGCATGCCGGCTTCGGTACGCTCCCCGTCACAAGGTTCAAGCAACTGCGCAGCACTGATTGGCGCGTCGTTTTCACGCAGCACTTCCAGTTGGTTACGGCGCTCACCGAGCACCCGGCTGAAGACCTCCATTACGGTATCCGCCAGCCCTGGATGGGCCACCCAGGTACCGTCGTGGCCGTTATTGGCCTCCAGCTCTTTATCCGCCCGCACCTTGTTCAGCACCCAGGCATTTTTCTCGGCGTCTTTGCTCGGGATAAACGCCGCCATGCCGCCCATGGCAAAGGCACCGCGCTTGTGGCAGGTCTTGATCAGCAACCGGGAATAGGCGCTAAGGAATGACTTGTCCATGGTGACCGACTGACGATCCGGCAATACCCGGTCAGCATGATTTTTCAGCGTCTTGATATAGCTGAAGATGTAATCCCAACGGCCGCAGTTCAAGCCGACGATATGATCGCGCAGGTGGTAGAGGATCTCGTCCATCTGGAATACTGCCGGCAGCGTTTCGATCAGCACCGTGGCTTTGATCGTGCCGCGTGGCAGGGAGAAACGATCCTCGGCAAAGCTGAAGACTTCGCTCCACCAGGCCGCTTCCTGCCAGGACTGGGTTTTTGGCAGGTAGAAATAAGGGCCACTGCCTTTAGCCAGCAGTTGACGATAGTTATGGAAGAAATACAGCGCAAAATCGAATAGGCCACCGGGGATCGCTTCCCCCTGCCACTGCACGTGTTTTTCCGGCAAATGCAGGCCGCGTACGCGAGCAATCAATACCGCCGGGTTCGGCTTTAACTGATAAATCTTGCCGGCTTCATTGGTGTAAGAGATGGTGCCGTTCACCGCGTCATGCAGGTTGATTTGGCCGTCGATGACTTTGTCCCAGCTCGGTGCCAGTGAGTCTTCGAAGTCCGCCATAAACACCTTCACATTGGCGTTCAAGGCGTTGATGACCATCTTGCGTTCAACCGGACCGGTGATTTCCACCCGGCGGTCGCGAAGATCCTCTGGTATGCCACGGATCGACCACTTTTCATTGCGAATGGAATTAGTTTCCGAAATGAAGTCTGGAAGTTCACCTTGATCGATCTTCTGCTGCCAGCAGGCACGCGCAGCCAACAGTTTGTTGCGCTGTGGAGTAAATTTACTCACCAGTTCCGCCAGGAATTCGACCGCGT
>RCUM01000573.1_pt1 | contig 20182 bp, 19 predicted proteins | sample 2166141 | NCBI WGS metagenome assembly RCUM01 (sample SAMN09932756, study PRJNA488358) | compost metagenome | isolation source: compost soil in crotonic acid-enriched | place: Germany: Experimental Botanical Garden
CGGATCGCCAAGATTCTCGGCTACCGGATCGAGGTGCGCTCGTGGCCGGGGCGTGGCTCGGTGTTCAGCATCGAGGTGCCGATCGGCGAGCAAGTGCCGCTGCCTATCCACCAGGCCGTGCCGCAGCCCAGTGCTGGCAACCCGTTGCCGGGCCGCCGCCTGCTGGTGCTGGACAACGAGCTGAGCATCCTCGAAAGCATGGGCGCGCTGCTTGGGCAGTGGGGCTGCGAAGTGGTGACCGCGACGGACCAGGCGGGTGCCTTGTTGGCCTTGCAGGGGCGGGCACCGGAGTTGATCCTGGCGGATTTCCACTTGGACCACGGGGTTGTCGGGTGCGATGTGGTCAGGCGCCTGCGCGAGCATTTTGCCGCTGCGATTCCGGCGGTGATCATTACTGCGGACCGCAGCGATCAGTGCCGACGGTCATTGCAAAAACTGGGCGCGCCGCTGCTGAACAAACCGGTCAAGCCGGGGAAATTGCGTGCGGTGCTGAGTCAGTTGCTTGGGTAGTCTTGGGACATCCGGCCTGAAAATCAGACATCGGCCTGATGCCTGTTAGGTAATCCATTCGAGGGCCGCTTTGCGGCCCTTCGCGGGCAAGCCCACACACAAGCCCGCTCCCACAAGCCCGCTCCCACAAGTTGTAGGTGTAGGCTTGCCCGCGAACACCGGCGCAGCCGGTGCCAGCTACCGCGTTCACAATTACCGCGCCGGGCTTTGGCCTGCAATTTGCTTGCTTATTACCCCTCAAGGTTCTATTCCAATAGAGGTATGGCATGTTCGCCCAATGCCAGCGCTTCAACGACGTCAACACGCATGCCGGCGCGATCGTCGGCTGGCAGCAGACGTACGACCAGATGAGCGCTGGAAGTGCCCATACAGAGCTTGTCCATCTGACCGCCGAGCGCTTCCAGATCTTCCGCGAATACCTGGACAAACGCGTCGTTCAGCACGGTGTTGCACCGCCAGGCAGGCTTTGCCTGGCAATGCCCGTCGGCGGCGATAGAGCAGGCGTGTTTCAAGGGAGTAGTGTCGGTGGGACCGATGTCACCCTTCTACACAGTGGCCAGGAGTTTTTCGTGCACGCGGCAGAGGGCATGGACCTGCTGGCCATCAGCGTGGACGCACTGCGACTGGAGCAACTGACCGAGCGAGAGTTCACCGCGTCAGCCTTGCGAAAATTGAATCGAAGCACGCGGTTGGACGTCAGCCCGCAATTTCTGTTCGCCATTCGCCAGCAACTGCAGTCGATCGTGAGTACGGCGGTGGACGGAGGGCAGTTGCTCGAAAGCCAACTGGAGAACCTGGTACTGGAATGTACGCTGGTTCTGCTTGAGCAGGTGTGCGAGCCGTGCAGCGGGCGCTCCGGCAATGTCGCGGTCAGCGCTTATCTGGTGCGCAAGGCACATCAGATCGCCATGGAATGCCTGGATGAACCGTTGTCGATCCTGCAGATCTGCGACCGCCTCGATGTCAGTCGCAGCACACTTCAGCGCAGCTTCCTGAGTGTCACGGGTTTGCGGCCGGTCGAGTATCTGCGTCTGGTTCGGCTCAATGCCGTACGGCAACGGCTGCAGCAGACCCGCGCGGATCAATTCACCATCGCCAGGGTCGCCTACGACCTGGGCTTCTCTCATCTCGGGCATTTCTCCGGTGCTTATCGGAGCCTTTTCGATGAGTCGCCCTCACATACCCCCCGGCTGCCATGACGCCAGACTGGGCAACCGAGGGCGGCGGCTTTCAGGCGAAGCGTTGGTAGCGGTAAGGGGAAGGGTCGACGAGCGGGGTAACCCCCTGCAGCAGGTCGGCAGCCAGCTCCCCAGCCGCAGGCGAAGTGCCGAAACCATGCCCGGAAAAGCCGGTTGCCAGCATCAGACCCGGTAGCTTGCTCACTGGCCCGATGACCGGAATGGAGTCGGGTGTCACATCGATCGTACCCGCCCAGGCCTGTTCGATTCGCGCCTGCTCGAATGCCGGCCAGGCGGCTTTGAGATTGCGCAGCGCCTCATCGTTGAGCGCTGGGTTGGCCTGTGGATTCTGCGTGCGCACGCGCTCGAACGGTGTAACGCTGGCCGGGCCCCAGCGCCGTGCCAGGGCCAGGTCCTTGAAGAACGGCTTGCCGAATGACACGCGCAGCAGGTTGCGCTGCGCACGAAACTGCGGCAAGTACTGTGGGCCAAGCAGGGCGTGGTCCAGGGTCAGGGGGGCGTCGAGCGCCCCCCGTTGGGTGATGATGAAACCGCCATCGATGTGTTTGCGGAAGGAAAAGTCCGGTGCGCCGACGGCGATGTCCGTAGGGCCTTGCATTGGCGCGGTACGCAGCACCGAGCAGTTCAACGGCAAGGTCGGCAGGGCAATGCCAAGGTTGCCGAGGAAGCGGCGCGACCACATCCCGCCCGCCAGCAATACCTGTTCACAGCGAATTTCGCCGCGCTCGGTAACCACGCCGTCTATTCGACCCGCCGCCGTGGTCACGGTGCGCACCGCGCAGTGCTCGATGATCCTGGCGCCGCGGGCGATTGCCGCGGCGGCGATCGCACTGCTGGCCAGGGTGGGTTCGGCTCGGCCGTCGGAGTCGGTGAAGATGCCACCCGCCCACGCGGCCTTGCCGCCGGGCACGCGCTGGTCGATTTCCTTCGCGCCCAGCAATCGTGAACCCAATGAGAATGAATCGACACTGTTCAACCAGTGTTCGTGCATGGCCATCTGCGCCTGGTCACGGGCGACGAACATGATGCCCGCCTGCCGGTAGCCCACATCACGCCCCACCCGAGCCGGCAGCTGCGCCCACAGACGGTCAGCGGCCAGCGCCAGTGGAAGATCCTCGGCGTGGCGGCTGGTCTTGCGCACCCAGCCCAGGTTGCGCGACGACTGCTCGCCGGCAATGCGGCCTTTCTCAAGGACGACCACCGGAATGTTGCGTTCGGCCAGGGCCAGGGCGGCGGTCAGGCCGACGATGCCGCCACCGATGATCACCACGGTTGTTGAAGGGGGGAGCTCGGTCGTGCACTGCACGGGCTCGATGACTGGCGGCATGCTTGATTCTCGTCGATGAAAGGAGTGGGGCGGGTACCGATTCAGCGATTACTGAGCCAAGGTGATCCGGGAGGTGTCGGCACGGGATGCGCCGCGGTAGGCGGTGACTTCCAGTTCAACCTTGTACACCGTCGAGCCCAGCGGTGGGCAGGTGACGGTGCTGGCCGGATCGACGCCGCGGAATTTCTCGCCGACGATGGTCATCACCGTCGCGACATCCTCGGGGTTCTGGATGAACACGCGCGAGCACACCACATCGGCGAGCGTGGCATCTACCGACGCCAACGCCGCTTCGATGTTGGCGAACACCTGGTGGGTTTGCTCGCCTAGATCGTCCGGGATCTGCTGGGTCGCGGGGTTGCGACCGGCGGTGTTGGAGACGAAGATCCAGTTGTCGACGGCCACCAGGCGCGAGTAGCTGCCCAGTGTTTCGTACTTGGATCCGGTTTTCAGTTTGCTGATGTGAACCATGTGTACAGCCTCGCAGTAGGGGAAAAAGAATTAGCTCAGCGCAGGCGCTTGCCACAGGTTCAGGCTGACGCCGACCCCGCGCTCGAGCGCCTGGCGATAGACGACCGTGCCCCAGGCGACGTCTTCGACCGGCATGCCGCCGACGGACATGATGATGATCTCTTCATCGTTGCAGCGGCCCGGCGCTTCCCCGGCCACGATCTTGCCGATGTCTTCGAGCTGCTCGGGGAGCAGTTTTTTCTCCTCGATCATGTCCATGAAGCGCACGCCGATCAGCGGCACGTGGTTGTGCGCAGGCTTGGGCAGTTCTTCGAACCACGCTTGGTAGAGGCCGGTGTTGTCGAGCACTTTGCGTACATCCGGCGCTTCCATCGCCTCGTCCATGCGGCAACCGGCCGGCATGGCCAGGAACGCACCCGGCTTGACCCATTGCCTTTTCACCAGCGGGTAAGTGGAGGGGTCGCCGGTTTCACCGGAGGTGCAATACGTGACCAGGTCCGCGCCACGGACGACGGCTTCGAGGCTGTCGACCACTTCGATGTGGGTGATCTGCGGGTAGGTGCTGCGCAGCCAGGTAATGAAATCATCCAGGCTCTTGGCGCCACGGCCTTTCAACTTGATGGTATCGACCTCAGGGCACACGGCCATGAACGCGGCGACGGTGGTCTTGCCCATCACGCCTGGACCGAGCAGGCCGATGACCTTGGCGTCGCGACGCGCCAGGTGGCGCGCGCCGACGCCCGGAATGGCACCTGTGCGGTAGGCCGACAGCAGGTTCGCCGACATGTGGGCGAGCGGGGCGCCGGTGTCGGGGTCGTTGAGGGTGAACATCAGGATGGAGCGCGGCAGGCCCTTCTCGCGGTTGGCGATGTTGGAGCCATACCATTTGACGCCGGCGGTCTGGAAATTGCCGCCCAGGTAGGCCGGCATCGCCATCATCCGACGGTCGGCCGTAGGTTTGGGCATGCCTGGGAACGGTGAATCCTTGGGGAAGGTGATCATCGCGCCATGCGAGTCGCTGTTGGGCCCGGCCATCCGGTAGTCACCGTGGTAGAGCAGGCCGAACATCTCCTCCATGGTGTTCACGCAGGCAAGCATGTCGGTGACACCGGCGCGGATCATGTCCTGCTCAGACAGGTAGAGGAAGTCGATTCTTGTAGTTGTGGTCATGGCTGTTCTCGCTAACTGGGAGGGACGCACGCGACTACGCACGGTGATCGGTGCGTGCGACGTTTAAGATGTTAGGTAAGGCCCCAAGCGAGCGGCTATCCCGAAATAGTCACCAACGTTCCGCCCGACGAAGGGGCGCACGAAGGAGGGCTGCAACTGACCAAAGGCCATGCACGGGACAGCGCCATTCAGCTGTTCATGGCGAGCAGGCGCGTTGGCAGCCTCGACCAAAAGCGCGGCAATCTTGAACATGCCGGCGGGTGTGAACGGCCGCACACTGTGGCCATCGCGATCGGCGCGTGGGAACACGCCGCGGGCCTGAATCAGCGTGTTGAGAGGAAATGGCGAACGGACCATCGCCTGCATGAAGTACTGAAGAAACCATTCGCTTGTTCAGGCCAGGATCAGTCCATGAAAACAACAATATCCAATCCGATTGACAAAACTTCCGTGTATATCTGTGCCGGCCTCGTGTCTGCGGGTGGCGCCTTGCTGCTCAATGTCTTGCCGCTGTTGTTCGGGGCCTTGGCGGAGCGCTACGGCTTCGGCGAGCACCAGCTGGGGAATCTGGCGATGGCCATGAACCTGGGGTTCGGGGTGCTCGGGCTGGCCTCGCTGATGTGGATCCGCCGCGTCAGCTGGCGGGTGATTTCGCTGTTGTCTTCGCTGGTGGTGGCGTCGGCAGTGCTGTGCATTCTGTTCGACCCTTCCTACGATTCGCTGCTGATGCTCATGGCGCTGGCCGGGGCAGGTACCGGCGCACTCTATGCGTTGGCAATGACCATCTTCGGTGACAGTGCGCAACCTGAGCGGGCTTTTGGTTTCAAGCTGGGGATGGAAACCATCCCCGGCGCAGTCCTGCTCATGGTCCTGCCGGTGGCGGTGGCGCCGCTGTGGGGTTTCGAGGGCATGTTGATCACCCTTGCGGTGTCCATGGTGCTGATGGGCATCGCGCCGCTGTCGTGGATTCCCCGTCGCAGCCAGCGTCTGTCGGAGATGTTGAGCGAGACGCTACCCACTGCGAACCGTGACAGCCGCACGATCGTGTGGTTGAGCCTGATCGCCAGCCTGGTGTTCCTGACCGGGATCATGTCTGTCTGGGCGTTCCTGGAGTTGATGGGCAAGAAGACCGGGTTGTCGTCGGACACCATCGGGACGGTGTTGGCCGTGGGCTTCATCATCAATGCTGGCGGCGGTTTCATTGCTTCGTCGATTGGCCTGAAGGCCGGTCGTTTCCTGCCGGTTGCCGTGGTGCTGTGCGCCGAGGTGATAGGGCTGGTTGCATTGAATCAGTTCAGTTCGCTGACCAGCTTTGTGATTGGCGCGATGTGCCTGCTGTTCTCGATCAGCTTTGTGCTGGCTTACACCTTCGGGTTGATGGCCGAGTTTGATCTGTCTGGAAAACTGGTGGCTTTGGGCGCGTTGTGTCTGTCCATCGGTGCAGCGGTGGGGCCGGCAGTGGGCGGGTTGCTGATCGAGGCCTATGGGTATGGCGCGGTGCTGCTGTTCTCGGGTGGCTGTTCGCTGGCGGTGTTGGTCATCCATGGTGCAGCGGTGTTGCGGGTGCAGCAGGTAAAGAAGCCTGTGGAGCTTGAAGGACATGGGGTGCTGCCGCGCGCGTGATCAATCGGCGTTAAAAAAAGCTCGCTGAGGTTTTCCTCGGCGAGTTTTTTTTTGCTGGGCTGCAAGGCGACGCTGCACACGACACTTCGTCGCCCAAGGCGAGTCATCCAGATTGCTTGGCCCGCTCTGTGCTTACGGTTGCTCCGTCAGCTTTTTTGTTACCCATAATCACGTGAAAAGTGAACTATTATGGGGCGGTCAACCGTTGGAGGTGCTCATGAATGGTCAGGCGATGTCGGTCTGGAACGAAAATGTACAAGCGGTGTGCGGACGCTTCGAAACCCGCTATGACCATTGCCAGAGCCTTTTCATCGGCGAGTTGCGGCGCGCGCAACTGGGCACCACCCAGGTCGCTCATATCCGCACCAACGCCAATGCCATCGCCCGGTCCGGGCGCGAAGCAAGCCGCGAAAACGACGCACACTGTTTCCTTGTGTTACAACAGCACGGCGAAATGGCCATCGAGCTCGGCGACCGGGTCCTTGACCTTCGTGAAGGTGACCTGGCGCTGCTCGACGCTGGCCAAGCCATGAAAATGGTCCCTCGCGGGCTGTTTTCCCATGTCTCGATTCACCTCACCGGTGAGCGCCTGAAAGGCCTCGATCGCACCCGCTACGGCAAGCTTTCGACGACCGGGGCCTGCGGCCAGTTGCTGGCAAGCATGGTTCGGCAAGTGGCGCAGGGCGAGCTGGAGCAATGGGCCTGCGCGGAGGATGGCGACGGCCTGCAAGCCGCGCTGGTCGGGCTGCTCGGTTCTGTCGTCGAGTACCGTTCACGCGACACCTCGCCCAGCCTGCACCTGCACGAAGTGCAGTCGATCATTCAGCAACGCCTGGACTCGCCGCGCTTGTCACCCATTGCCCTGGCCCAGGAGCTGGGCATCTCCAGTCGACAGTTGTACCGCCTGTTCGAAGCGAGCGGCGACAGCGTCTGCCGCTACATTCTGCGCGAGCGCCTGCTGAAGGCGGCTCACGACCTGCGCAACCCCGCCTATAGCCATCGCTCGATCACCGATATCGGTACCCGCTGGGGCTTTGCCGATTCCGCGCACTTCTCCAAGACCTTCAAGAAACAACTGGGTGTCACCCCGCGCAGTTACCGCACTCAAGGCCATTGAGCGGGCAACCGATCAGCCCTTGGCGACCAGATGCAAAAGGCTGTCAGGCATGGCCAATCCATAGCCTGCAGCCTGCGCCAGAATCATTTCACGTCGTCGAAGCGGAAATGACCGCGCAGACCGATTGACCCGATAGCCAATAAAAACAATAAGCGCGCCGCTGACACGGCACGCTGAGGGAGAAGCTTTGCCATGAAAAAGTATCTGGGTACGGCGCTAGGGCGTTCTGTCTGCATGCTGGGAGGACTCTGGTGCTGTGCGGTACCCGCCGTTGAAGTGATCGATGAGGCCGATAGCAAGCTGTCGTTCGACGTAGAGGCGGTTGCCGGGGCTTTCCACAGTCAGAAGAACTACCAGATTTTTGGCAACCAAGAGGCAGGACATTCCAGTTGGCAGGAAGGCTACGTCAAGTATGGACTCGCCGGCAGTGTCACCCGCGAACAACTGGGGACGGTGTTCGGCAAGGCTAACCGGGTGGCCTCGGCGACCTGGGGCGATGGCGATGCCGCAGGGTTTACCAACGGCAGCGAACGGACCGACAAATGGGAAGAAGCGTTCGTCGGCTGGCGCTCGGCGGACCTGTTCCCCGCGCTGGGGCAGGACGGGATCGAAGTTTCGGCGGGCCGCCAGGCCATTGTGCTGGGTGACGGCTTTCTGGTGGTCGGCGACGGCATCAGCGCTGGGCGAGGCGTGGCCGATGACGCCTACAACCGCGGCGGTGGCTACTACATCACGCCACGTCGAGCATTCGACCAGACCCTCTGGGTCAAGCTCGGTGGTGAGCAAGGGCTGCATGGCTCGCTGGGTTGGTTCAAGTCGGACAACCCCATCCAGGCCAAAGTCGAAATGGCCTTTTCCACGCTGGAGTACACCGGCGATGCGGGAACCGTCGGGCTGACCTACTTGCACGGCCTCGGCGTCGACAAGAAGTTCGCCGTCGATGCCCAGAATGATCGCGACGGCATGGACGTGTACAGCGTGAGAGCGGCTGGCAATGCCGGCGTAGAGCAGTTGTTCCTGTCCTCGGAGCTGGCGTGGCAGAACACCCGTCGCGGCGATGCGCAAGCAGGCTACGTCGAGGCGGCATGGACCTTCGCCGACCTGCCCTGGCAGCAGACGCTCGGCTATCGCTACAGCCAGTACGGCGCGCACTGGGACGCCTTGCTCTACGGCTTCAGCCGCGGCTATGGCACCTGGTTCCAGGGCGAAGTGGCGGCCAACTATGCCGGCCCGTTCGGCTCGAACACCTCGATCCATCAGGTCTACTGGCGCGCCCAGCCCCACGAAAAACTGGCGGTGAACGTGCTGGCTTACGACTTCCGCACCCGTCATCCCAATGGTGTACCTGACAGCTCTGGCCGTGAACTCGATCTGATCGTGGATTGGTCGGTGACGCCGAACATCGTGGTATCGCCGATGCTTGGCCTCTACGACCCGAAAAAAGGCGCTGAACAGGGCGGTGTGCAGTTGGGTGGCGATGACCTGAATGTCTATACCGCGTTGCTGATTTCGACGCACTTCTGACAACGGGGCATCGGCCCCGATCCCCGGCGCACGGCAGAGGCTTTCACAGACCTGTCGTGCGTTGTGGTTTCTGTTGATTATTCACGTAAAAAATCTGACTGAATTAAGAATTATTTGTCCGTTAATCGGACGTTTTTTATAGCGATTCGACAGGATTGAAGAGATCATATTTTGATTATTGATTTCCATAAAACTATATAAAACATGATGTTATGAGTGATTATCAAGGCTGTGTGGCATCCATTTTTTCGAGTTTTCTGCCGCGAATAACGATTGAATAATCAATTGACAATTCACGTAAATAATCGCAAATTTCAGCCATCGGCAAACACAAAAAAGAGAGAGAGATCATGCCGCCCATTCCGCTTTGTCCGCCTGCCCCATCCCTGTCGGCGCTTTCCTCTGGTGCTGCCTTCGAAGCCTTGCTGGAAGGCGTTCGTGACCGCGCCCGTCTGGGGGAATTCGATCGTCAGCGCCATATTTCCCGAGACGTGATCGACGCGTTCAAGGCGCATGGCGTTTACCGCGCCCTGGTGCCGAGCCGCTTCGGTGGGCTGCAGTGCTCGCCTGCGCAATTCTGCGAGATGATCGAACGCATCTCCCACGCCGACGGTTCTGCCGGCTGGGTTGCCAGCTTCGGCATGAGCCCTGTCTACCTGGCCGCCTTGCCCCTTGAGACCATCGCGACGATCTACCAGCAGAGCCCGGACACCGTGTTCGCCGGTGGCATCTTCCCGCCGCAACCTGCCGAGATCGTTGCTGGCGGCTTCAAGGTCAACGGCCGCTGGAAGTACTCCAGTGGCTCGATGGGCGCGGACGTCATCGGCGTCGGCATCGCCCCGCGCAACGGCGACAAGCTCGATCTGCCACGCCTGGCGGTCATGCCACGCAGCCAGGCGCGCATCGAGGAAACCTGGGACACGGTCGGCCTGCTGGGCACCGGCAGCCACGATGTGGTGGTCGAGGATGTCGTGGTGGGCGAGGAGTGGACCTTCGTGCGCGGCGGCCGCTCCAATCTTGACGAACCGCTGTTCCGGTATCCGTCGCTGTCGCTGGCCACCCAGGTGTTGTCGGTGGTCGGGCTGGGCGTCGCCCGTGCGGCACTGGACGAGTTGTCGGGGATGGCCAGCGGTCGCATCTCTGTCACAGGCGCCCCGGCATTGGCCGACCGTCCACTGGCCCAGGTGGATGTGGCCAAGGCAGAAGCCGCGCTGCGTTCGGCGCGGGCGTTCTTCTACGAAGCCATCGAGCAAGCCTGGGAGCACGTGCTGGCCGGCGATCCGGTACCGGTGGCGGCCACTAACCTGCTGCGCCTGTCGTCCACCCACGCGACCCGTGTCGCCGCTGATGTGGCGCGCAATGCGCAACTGCTCTCGGGCATGACCGGCATCTACAACGACAGCCCGCTGGCCCGTTGCGTCAATGATGCGCAGGTGGTCACCCAGCACGCCTTCATGGGCGATGTCACTTACCAGAACGCCGGTGCGATGTTCTTCGGCAAACAGCCCCTGCCGGGCTACCTGTAACTTTCGGGATCTATGTCATGAGCGATAAGAAAACCCTGCGCGTGCTGTTCTGCATGGGCATCAACCAGAACTTCTTCGATGCCCCGCGTGAAGAGCAGCTCCAGGTGTGGGGCGCTTTCAGCGAGATGTGGAACGGCATTCATGACCTGGCCGGGGTGCATGTGCTGGGCAACATGGATGACGACCAGGGCATGGTCGGCCCCTCCGACGGCTTCCCGTGGACCACTTACCTGCTGGCCGACGTGCCGGACATCGAGACCGTGCACGCCGCCTGCAATCTGTTCCGCAGCACGGCGGTGGGTGACAGCCCTTACAAGCTTTGGCGCTACGCCAAGGTCGAGGCCCGTGTCGGCCGAGAGCTGATCATCCAGCGCGCCTGATTCATTCCAACAATAAGTAGATGCCAGCCCTTGTCGCTGGCAAGGAGCACCCCGTGACCCAACTGATTCCCGCCATCAACCTGGCGGTCGACCCCGCCGAGCTGGTCCAGGCCGACCGCGTCCATACCTCGCTGTACACCGACCCGGCGCTGTTCGACGCCGAGCTGGAAAAGATCTTCCACAGCACCTGGATCTGGGTCGCCCACGAGAGCGAAATCCCCGAAGCCGGCAGCTACAAGACCACCTACGTCGGCAAGCAGCCGGTGATCGTGGTACGTGATCGCAAGAAAGGCATCAATGTGCTGCTCAACCGCTGCCGCCACCGTGGCGCCACGGTCTGCGAGCACAAGAAGGGCAAGACCAACAGCTTCGTCTGCCCGTACCACGGCTGGGGCTATGCCCTGGACGGCTCGCTGCGCGGCATCCCGCACCCGGAAAGCTACGGCGACTGCATCGACAAGGCCGAGCTGCCACTGGTCAGCCTGCGCACCGAAAGCTACGCCGGCATGATCTTCGCCACCTTCAAGGACGACATCGAGCCGCTGGAAGACTTCCTCGGCGCGGCCAGGAAGTGGATGGACCTGTTCATGAAACAGGGCGCCGGCTACGGCATCAAGGTCCCGGGCGAGCACCGTTTCCGCTTCCCCGGCAACTGGAAGATCCAGCTGGAAAACACCACCGACGCCTACCACTTCCCGCTGGTGCACAAGAGCTTCCTGTCCTCGGTGGATGAGCAGACCCTGGAGCTGTTCGACTTCGTCAAAGGCCCCGGCTACGTCGAGGACCTGGGCAACGGTCACAGCGTGATGGTGATGATCCCCGACCTGGTCGACCTGGAAGCCGACCTCGACAAGCCGATCCCCGAGCGCTTCGAGTCGCTGGCGGCCGAGCTGCGTGACGAAGGTATCGAAGAACAGCAGGTGCGCCGCATCGTGCGTGCCGTCGGCGGTTCGGGCTTCAACCTCAACCTGTTCCCCAACGTGGCCTGCTCGATGGCGTTCTTCCGCGTGCTGCAGCCGATCTCGGTGACCGAGACCGAGATCCACCACTCGGTGATCACCATGGACGGCGGCCCGGCCGCGGCCAACCGCTACCGCCTGCGCCTGCACGAGCACTTCCAGGGCCCGATGGGCTTTGGCACCCCGGACGATTCCGAAGCCTGGGAGCGGGTGCAGAAAGGCGCCAATGCCGGCGAGAACCTGTGGATCATGCTCAACCGCGGCCTGCCCGGCGAGAAGCCCAGCGCCGATGGCCTGATCTCCGACGTGAGTGCCGAAACCGGCATGCGCGCGGCGTACCAGCAGTGGAAAAAGATGATGACGGCGGAGACCAAGTGATGAACCTGAACCTACTCAACGAAGTCACCGCCTTCATCTGGCAGGAAGGCGACATGCTCGACCATGGCGAGTACGACACCTGGCTGAGCCTATGGACCGAGAAAGGGACGTACATCATCCCGATCAACCCGAAGGAAACCGACTACGAAAACACCCTCAACTACGCCTACGACGACCACCACATGCGCGGCCTGCGCGTGCAGCGGCTGATCGGTGGCGAGTCGATTTCCACCAGCCCGCAACCGCGCACCGTGCGCACCCTCTCGCGCTTTCGCGTGCTCGGCGACGACGGCGTCAACGTCACCGTGCGCTGCGCGCAGAACATCCGCGAGTTCCGCAAGGAAAGCCTCAAGCACTACAGCGCCGACCTGACCTACACCCTGGTCCGCGCCGAGGGCGGCTTCAAGATCCACCGCAAGGTGATCAGCCTGATCAACAGTGACGATACCCTCGCCGGTATCGGCTACATCCTCTGAGGAACTGGCCATGAACCCAGTGGTATTGGTAACCGGCGCGGGTCAGGGATTGGGTCAGCGCTTCTGCGCACGACTGCTGGCCGCAGGTTTCGACGTGGTGGTCTCGGACCGTGACCTGGCGCTGGCCCAGGCGACCGCCCAGGAGCTGCAAGGGCAGGGCGGCAGGACCTTGGCGGTCAAGCTGGACGTGGGGCTGAAGGCTGACTTCGAACAAGCACTGGCACAGGTGCTGGAGCACTTCGGCGCCCTGCATGTGGTGGTCAACAACGCCGCCGTGACCAAGACCACGCCACTGATGCAGATCAGCCCCGAAGAGTTCGACGCCGTGGTCGGCCTGAACTTGCGCAGCGTGTTCCTCGGCTGCCAGGTGCTCGGCGCGTACCTGGCCGAGGCCGGCTACGGGCGGATCATCAACATGGCCTCGCTGGCCGGGCAGAACGGTGGCACCGCGACCGGCGCGCACTACGCGGCGAGCAAAGGCGCGATCGTGACCCTGACCAAGATTTTTGCCAAGGAATTTGCCAGCCGCGGCGTCACCGTCAATGCCATCGCACCCGGGCCGATCGATTCGCCTGCGGTACGGGCAGCGGTGCCGGCTGAGCGCATGGAAGGGCTGCTGGCCAATATTCCGGTCCAGCGGCTGGGCGATGCCGACTTCCTCGGCGACCTGATCGTGCAACTGGCGCGGCCTGAAGCCTACTTCACGACTGGGGCGACCTGGGACGTGAACGGCGGGCTGTTCATGCGTTGATTTTTTTCCGGGGGCGCCTGGTCGCCCCCGTCGTGATACGGGACACCGTCATGAATCAAGAACTGTTCAATGTAGTCGTGCGCAAGCGCGAAATCCAAGGGGCCGACGTGGTCGTCCTCGACCTCGGGCGCGCCGATGGCATGGCCCTGCCGCGCTTTGAGGCGGGCGCCCATGTGGATATCCATGTGGCCCCAGGCCTGGTGCGTCAGTACTCGCTGTGCAGTGACCCGGCCGATGCCTCGGTGTATCGGCTGGGTGTGCTGAAGGACCCGGCCTCTCGTGGCGGCTCGGTGGGCGTGCATGAGGCCTTGGTGGAAGGTCGCGAGGTGCAGATCAGTGCGCCGCGCAACCTGTTCCCGTTGGCCGCCGATGCCAAGCGCTCGATCCTGCTCGGCGGTGGTATCGGCGTTACCCCGATGATCGCCATGGCCTATGCCTTGCACCAACAGGGCGCCGAGTTCGAGCTGCACTACTGTGGCCGCTCGCGCAGCCATAGCGCCTTCCTCGGCGAACTGGCCGACGCGCCTTTCCGCGATCGGGTGACCACTCACTTCGACGACGAGGATCCGGCCCAGCGCCTGGACCTGGCAGCGGTATTGGGCAGCGGTACTGCCGGCACCCACCTGTACACCTGCGGCCCTGCCGGCTTCATGGACTGGGTGATCGCCGGTGCGCATCAGCAAGGCTATGCGCAGGACCATGTCCACAAGGAATACTTCCAGGTGGAAGTGGATGCCAGCGGCAGCGGTTTTGAAGTCGTTGCAGCGCGCAGCAACAAGACCGTTCAGGTCGCTGAAGGGCAGTCCATTCTCGATGCCTTGGCCCAGGTCGGCATCAAGATCGAGATCTCCTGCGAACAGGGCGTGTGTGGCACGTGCATGTGCGAAGTGCTGGAGGGCGAGCCTGACCACCGCGATGTGTACCTGACCGACGAAGAAAAAGCGGCCAACGATCAGATCCTGGTGTGTTGCTCGCGTGCCAAGTCCAACAAGCTCGTGCTGGATATCTGAGGAGAATGACCATGGTAGATATCAACCAGTTTCGCAATGCGATGGCGCTGCTCGGCGGCGCGGTGTCGGTCATTACCACCGATGGCCCGAGCGGTCGTTTCGGCTTCACCGCTTCGGCGGTGTGCAGCGTCACCGATTCGCCGCCCACCTTGCTGGTGTGCATGAATCGTGGCTCCCATTCCAATGCCCAGTTCAAGGCCAATGGCGCACTCTGTGTGAACGTCCTGGCGGGTACCCATCAGGAACTCTCCGGCGCTTTCGCCAACAGGGCACTGAGCATGGAAGAGCGCTTCGCCACCACCACCTGGACGGCGCTCGAAACGGGCGCTCCGGCCATGCTCGAAGCGCTGGTGAACTTCGACTGTCGCATCGCTCAGGTGCATGAAGTGGGCTCGCACAGCATTTTCTACTGCGAGATCCAGGACATCCGCCATGGCGGCGCAGACGATGGGCTGGTGTATTTCAACCGCGCCTATCACCGGTTGGGCGAAGCCTCGAAGGCTTGCTGACGGTCAACTGCTCACGGGATTTCCAGGTTGTGGAAGACCACTTCCAGCATGCGGTTCAAACGCTGCACCTGGGCCTCGGTAAGGCCTTTGAAGCTGCGCTGGAACAGTTCGCGGGTCACGTCCTGCATGCGCTCGATCATGTGCAGGCCTGACTCGGTGATACGCACCTGGGTGACGCGACCGTCTTCAGGGCTCGGGGCGGTCTCGACCAGGCCATCGTCCTTCATGCGGTAGACGATCTTGGTGGTGGTGGACAGCTTGGCGATCGCATGGGTGGAGATTTCCGAAATGCTCGACTCACCGTTCTCGTTGAGGATCCACAGCACTCGCCAGCGCGGCACATCCAAGTCGATCTTCTTCAGCAGGCGTTCCATGTTCTGGGTGTAGCGACCGTGTACCCGAGCGAGCCAGTAGAAGGGGAAATCCTCTTTCTTGAACGTGTCACTGGCAGGGTCGTGGTGGGCATGGCCTTTGGTTTTCGAGGTGCTCATGGGTTCACTACGTGTACGGAAATAGTCGCGCCATCATAGCTGCTTCAGTGAAACACGCGTCGTTTTTATTGGAATGTTCAGTTGACATTTCATGTGAATAAGAAGTTTTAACCGATCGCAGAGATCCGATACCTCATTCATGACCAGGGCTGCAGACAATGACAATAATCGTGGAAACCCTTGACCTGGGTGGCGCCGGCCCGCGGGTCGTCGTCAAAGACACCATCGACGTCGCCGGCACCGCGACGCGGGCGTCGAGCAAGGCGCTGGAGCACGCCCCCCTGGCCTCGCAGCATGCCGATGTGGTCAGCCATCTGCTGGCCGCTGGCGCCCGCTTGACCGCCAAAGTCAGCCTGCATGAGCTGGCCTTCGGCACCACCGGTATCAACCGCTACACCGGTACCGCGATGAACCCCAACTTCCCCGGGCGTATTCCTGGCGGTTCTTCCAGTGGCTCGGCTGCTGCGGTGGCGGCGGGGTTGGCGGATTTCAGCCTGGGCACGGACACCGGCGGTTCGGTGCGCATTCCCGCGTGCTGCTGCGGGGTGTTTGGATTCAAGCCAACCTTTGGCCGGGTAAGCCGCAAGGGGGTGATGCCGAGCCATACCAGCCTCGATTGCGTCGGCCCGTTCGCCGCGAGCCTGCCGATGCTGGTCCGCGCGATGAGCATGATCGATCCAGGCTTCGTGCCTGCGCAAGTCCCGCGTCAGGCCAAGGTCGGTGTGCTGCGGGTGACGGCGGAAGCGGCCATTCAAAAGGTCGTGCACGGTGCGCTCGTGGCCAGCGGCCTGACCCTTGGCAACGTCGAGTTCAAGCACTTCGGTGCGGCCTATGACGCCGGCATGGTGGTCATCAACCGTGAGACCTTCGATGCCTGCGGGCACCTGTTGGCGACCGGCAATGTCGGTACGGATATCGCCGGGCGACTGGCCGCAGCCGGAGAAACCTCCGACGCGGCACTCGCCGAAGCAGAGGCGGTACGCCGGCGTTTCACTGAAGAAGTGGACCTTGCGTTGACTCGCTTCGATGTGCTGGCGCTGCCGACCATGCCCGATTTCCCGTTGCGCATCGAAGACGCCAGCGACACTCGCGCCGTGCTCGGCATGACCTCGCTGGTCCGGCCCTTCAACCTGTCCGGACACCCGGCGCTGAGCATCCCGCTGGGCAGTGAGTCAGGGCTTCCGGTCGGGTTGCAGCTGGTCGCGGCCAAGGGCGCCGACGAGAAGCTGCTGGCGGTTGCCCAGCGCTTGCTGGAGAACATCCACTCGGGCAAATCGAACTGACTGAGGGCGCCGGAAAATGACCGATATTGCCGAGTTGCACGAGCGCTTGCGCCGTTTTGAAAGTCAGCAAGCCATCAGGGTGTGTATCAATCGCTACATGGCGCTGTGCGATGCATTGGCTGCCGATACGCCGCTGGATGAACTGGCGCTGCTGTTCACCGAAGCGGCGGTGTGGGAAGGCAAGGGGGCCAAATATGCGTCCAGCTTCGGTGGCTATCGCGGCCGGGACGCGATCAGGTCGATGTTCGCGACCTACATGAAGACGCCCGCGCACTTCGCCCTCAACGTGCATTTCCTGACCAGTGAGGTCATCGAGGTCGATGGCAACCTGGGGCAGGGCACGTGGGTGATGTTGCAGACCAGCACCTTCAATGACGGCGCGTCTCACCTCAACGCGGCACGCCTGGTGGTGCGCTTCGCCATGGAAGAGGGCCGGTGGCGCATCGCCCACTTCCAGACCGAAAACCTGTTCAGCCGTCCTGTCACGGGCTGGAACAGCGACGCGCCACTGCCCGTGCCTGGGTCCGATCACTAGTGCCCGGCACAACGGTACAAAGGGTTGTCAGCGATGAACAAGTCTCGCCGGCAATGACTGGGTAACCTCAGGCAACCCTTTGTGCGACATGACCGCTTTCTGGCCTACAGGTACTTTCATGAGCGATATCCAGCTTCTCTCCAGCGTCCGGCGCTTCCTCGACAATACGCCCGGCAACTTCGTCGACGGGCGTTATGTCAGCGAGCCGAACGCAGAACTGATCGAGGTGGTCGACCCCTCCAGCGCCAGCGTGCTGACGCGCGTTGCCGAGGCGAGCGAGGCGCTGGTCGATCAAGCGGTGTCTGCGGCCCGCCAGGCTTTTCATGGCGCCTGGGGGCAGACCACGCCTTACCTGCGCGGCGTAGCGCTGAACCGTCTGGCGGATCTGATCGAAGCCAACGCTGAAGAACTGGCCCAGCTGGAGTCGCTCAGCTCCGGCAAGTCGATCCACCTCACGCGGCAACTGGAAGTGCCGCAGAGCGTGGTGTTCCTGCGCTACTTTGCCGGCTGGGCAACCAAGATCCACGGCCAGACCATGACGCCATCGCTGCCGTCGTTCCAGGGCGAGCAGTACGCCGCCTTCACCCGCCGCGAAGCGGTGGGTGTGGTCGCGGGCATCACGCCTTGGAACTTCTCGCTGATGATCGGCCTCTGGAAGATCGCCTCGGCGCTGACCTGCGGCTGCACCATCGTGCTCAAGCCCAGTGAGTTCACGCCGCTGTCGCTGCTGCGCATCGCCGAGCTGGCGATCGAGGCGGGGGTGCCGGCGGGCACGCTGAACATCGTCAACGGCCGCGGCCGCATCGGCCAGCAACTGATCGATCACAAAGACGTGGGCAAGGTGTCGTTCACCGGCTCCGTGCCAACCGGCATCGCCGTCGGCAAGGCCGCCTTCAACGCCAACCTGACTCGCGTCACGCTGGAACTGGGTGGCAAGAACCCGGCGGCTTTCCTCGCCGATGTCGATGTCGATGCGGCGGTCGAGGGCATTCTACAGACCGCTTATGTCCACCAGGGCCAGGTCTGCGCGGCACCGGAACGCCTCTACATCCACCGCAGCAAGATCGATGCGATCTGCGAGAAACTGGCTGAGCGCCTGGGAGCACTGAAAGTCGGTGGCGCGCTGGATGAGTCGGCGCAGTTCGGTCCGCTGGCCAACCAGGCGCATTACGACAAGATCCTCGGCTTCTTTGCCCGGGCCAACGCGCGGCAACAGGTGCTGTGCGGTGGCCAGCCAGTTGCGCGGCCGGGCTATTTCGTCCAGCCAACGCTCATCCTGGCTCAGGACGAGCACGACCCGTTCCTTCAGGAAGAAACCTTTGGCCCGATCGTCACCGTACTGCCGTTCGACGATGAGGAACAGTTGCTGCGCATGATGAACGATTCGCCCTTTGGTCTGGGCGCCAGCGTATGGACCAACGACCTGTCGAAGGCGATGCGCCTGGTGTCGCGCATCGAAGCCGGCATGGTGTGGGTCAACATGCACACGTTCCTCGATCCGGCGGTGCCGTTTGGCGGCGTGAAGGGGTCTGGCGTGGGGCGCGAATTCGGCAGTGCGTTCATCGACGATTACACCGAACTCAAGTCGGTGATGATGCGTTTTTGATGTTGTGTTGGGTCATGGGAACGCGGGTCAGTGTCAAAGACCTGCTTTGCAACTGACACCGCAGCAGGAGCGGCCACTGTAGTGGGACGATCCTGCTGTTATGGTTGAGTCCTTGCTGATCAATCCACTTCCGGTTCCATCTTGCCCATGATGGGAGGACGCAGGCGCTCGGTCGGCTCGGTGCTATCCGGCAGGTCCGACGCGCCAGTCGATCGGGCATCGGCGGAGTTGCTTGAGCGTTCGAGCAACTGACGCAAGATAGTCAAATCCTCGTTTGGCACTACGACCGTATCGTTCTGCATGTACACGTACGCTTCCGCGCCGCCGTAGCGCACCAATGCATCTTCTTTGGCTTTTGCCATCGCCGCCTCGGGGGTTTTCATACCGGCGACCCATTGCCAAGAATGCAGCGGCGTGAGGAGAAATACTTTCTCCTTCTGTTGCTCCAAATACCTTCGCAGGTCCCGGCGCCCCTCCCCCGACGGAAGGGTAAGTACAATCAGCTCATGGTCGAGCGAAACTGTGGAGTCAAGTTCTCTAAGCGATAACAGAGAAACCAAGGCGCCTGCTCGATCACCTGCTGACACCAAGCGACTCGCGTTCGATCGAAGGAAATCCATTCTGCGGATTTTCGCCTCCTCTACAGGCACCAAGTCCATGGAGGGGTCTAGCGTCCGTGCGGCCTCGTACTCCTCGATTGCAGACTCTATTTTCCCACCTTCGGCCAGTTGGTCGCCTTTTTCCTTGTGAGCAATCGCCATTACCGCAGCCTTTGCCGCCGCAAATTTTTCAGAGGGTTCCGGGTCCAGGTCCTGAGCCTGCTCAAGGAGTTTGATGGCCTTCTCAGGTTGTCCGATTGCCCCAAGATACAGGTTCTTGGCCTGACCCCGCTTGACTCCGGCCAGTACTCGGTTGAATTCGCGGTTACCATCGATTGTCGGGTCGATCCGATGCAGCTGTGTATAGAGTTGGCGTGCCCGGTCGAGGTCATCGCGTGCAATGGATTCACCGGCTTGCTCGGTCAGAGCGTTGACAACCATGGTTTTCGCCTCTGCATCGGGATCCAATCCAACGCTGAACAAGTAGGCGTGCGCAGCACGGAGCTTCTCCGCAGTGTCGTTGACTCTACCGAGCGATGCCTGATTCATCGCTCCCTGCATCAGTGACTCAAACGCGACTTGTCGTGCGTAAAGTTGCGATCCCACTTCCAGCAGTTCACGTTGGCTATTACCTTCGTAATTGCCCTTCAGCGACGGATTGTCGCCAAGCGCGATCTGTGCTTTTTCGAGCACCTTGATCGCCTTGTCGACTTCGTTACTTTTCGCTAGGCGAATGCC
>RCUM01000579.1_pt1 | contig 20076 bp, 20 predicted proteins | sample 2166141 | NCBI WGS metagenome assembly RCUM01 (sample SAMN09932756, study PRJNA488358) | compost metagenome | isolation source: compost soil in crotonic acid-enriched | place: Germany: Experimental Botanical Garden
CCTTGTTACTTCTTCATTTGCAGGCACCTCTCTGGGGGGAAGCACCTGTGAACAGACTATCCTTTGTGCCCTTAAGATTCTGCGGCCAAAACGTTAAGAAAGTGAAAAAATGGGGGCGCATTGGCCTGCTACGCTTTAGGAAAACGCTAAAATGGGTATGTCGCGGGTCGACCCGCTACGGCACAGTGTTTTTCACACCTCATTTTGTAATACACTGACTTCAATGATAAATGATGGGGGAAATATGAACGTTAACGATCTGGTAACGGTAAAAACTGACGGTGAACTGCGACGTGAAGGGGTGATACTGGCGGTAGAAGAATTTAATGAAGGGATCATGTACCTGGTCGCTCTGGACGACTACCCTGCCGGCGTCTGGTTCTTCAACGAGATTGACAGCCGTGACGGCACCTTCGTTGAACTGCGACAGGTCAGATAAGCTATCGACAAACGGCCGATAACTTTCCAACGCATTAAGTTAATTCGCAAATTTTCGCAAAGTTATTATTTCGTAGGGGTAGGAATTTTCTATCTTTTACTACGGGAATACCCGCCGCGGCCGAGGATGTCGTCGCGAGCAGGTATTGGGGTTATATAAATGTTTTATATCCAGGATGCACGGAGAACAAAACATTTAAAACCAAATCTGAGCTGAATGTACGGTAAAGCTCTTTACCTAGCGGCTATTGACAAATATCCCACTGGTTAAGGTGTCGGTTAAACGGACAACATGATAAATAATTTGCTTGTTGTGCGTTTTAATTTTTCTTTTGATATTTCCCTTGTGGGAAGAGACGGTCTTGGCTTTAATTTGCATCTGGTCGGATATCTGGATGGTTCCCTGACCCGACATCCACATGCGCAACATGTTTGATTCTGTTTGACTCAGCGTAACGGGCGTTTGGTCAAATGAGGTCTTTTCCGTACGAGTGGCTTTTTTCTCAAGATAGTGACTAAGTAGCTGATTCATAGTCTCTGGCTTGATGGATTTTGACGAGATGATGACATTTTTACGAACATATAAATAATCGTCAAAATGTACGTTGGTGATGGCCATAAAGATGAAGAATAAGGTGTCCGGGTGCAGTGAAATCACCCGTTTTATACGTTCCGTCGCGTCGGCTTCGTGTATAAAGCAATCTTCGTTAATAAACACCAGGCTGGGTTTCAACTTGCTGCATTTTTCATGCAGATCGTCGATATCGTTGATGGCATTAATTTGGCGTTTTTTTACTCCATGTGTTGTCAGGTAGTCTGTTAAACCCAATCTGGTATAGCTGCATGAATCCATAATGATCGTTGGCATATCGCACCCCCACTTAAATCCGTTTTACCGCGGTAACAAAGAGAAAAAGCCTGAAGCCTAAAGGCAAAAAAAAGGAACAAAATTTCACATATAGCGAGTGTTCTATCAATAAATACGACGGCACTCAATGATATTTTCTTTCTAAACTAATTAATCATGTGAATCTATAAGTTTAGCTTAAGTCAGAACAATCTGCTAATCGATAATTTGGCTGGCAACAACGCTAACTTATGCTTGAACCGCGTGCCTACAGGCATCGTTATGATCGAATCTATGCATCATGTCACGAAATGAAATTTTTGATTGCTAGGAAAATTCTTAAAAAAAATTCATGTGTTGTTTTTTTAACATTTTTTAGCCTAATTATTCAGCGTGCTGAATGTTGTAAAATCGTTATTTTTCAATAATTACTGTTATATATCAGTATGTTGGTCTTTTGTTTTTCATTTTTGGTAATGAGAATTCTTTCTTTTTTTATCAGTCATGATATCCAATAATCACATAGAGTTAACATGGAACCGGTTCTTTGTTAAGGAAACTGAAGATATAACAAAGAGTTGATGTGGCTATATGTGCTATTTCACAAAATGTGAGAAATGTCAGAGAGTGATTAATTGGTTTTTCTGAACTGTTTTCGTTCGTCATGGCCAATATGGCTTTGATGGAGGTGGGAGTTCTACACTATTCCAGGCCTGCGACCGGCCGCAATCAATCATGAAACGGGCGCCGCAAGGGCGCCTTTAAACACTGTGATTAAAACGCTTCAGGCAGGCAGTGCCGCAACGATTCCAGCGCCAGGCGGATATCTTCTTCTTCTGTCATCCAATTAACCAATGCGGCGCGGATCCCGGGTTGCCCGTTAAAGCGAGTGGGGGTACAACGTACGACGCCATGCCGATCGAGCCGGGCGATAAAGCGATCCCGCGCGGTTTCGGCATCCCCTTTAACGTTACTGAGAGCAAAGCACACCACGTTCAAATTGACCGGTGCCAGCAGATGAAAACCCTCGCTGGCATCCAACTCTGCGCCCAGTCGGTGTGCCAACCGGATATTACGATCGACCATGTCCTGCATGCCGCTGCGGCCATAGGCTTTCAGCGCCATCCATAGCGGCAGGGCGCGGAAACGCCGCGAGTTTTCCGGCGTCAGGTGCAGGTAGTCGTCCGGGCGCAACGTTGGCGCTTCCATATAGACCGAATGGTTCTGGAAAACCTGCATCTGCAGCGCCAAATGACGGGTGAATTGAATGGCGCTGTCGTAGGGCACATTCAACCATTTATGCGCATCAACGGTGATTGAATCCGCTTGTTCCCAGCCGGTTAACAATGGGGCATAGTCCGGTGAACAGGCGGCGACACCGCCAAAAGCGGCATCAACGTGCAACCAGAACGGGTAACGTTCGCGCAGTGCCAGCAGACGCGGCAGATCGTCGAAAGTCACGGTGTTGACCGTGCCGGCGCTGGCCAGCACGATGACAGGCGCGCCATTGCTGGCGGCCAGGTGCCGTTCCAGCGCTGCGGTGTCCATGGCTTCGGAATCCGGCAGGCAATCGACGATTTTCAGCGCATCGCGGCCGATCCCGAGCATGCTGAGTGCCTTCACGCTGCTGGAATGGGCATTCGCCGACAGCACCTGTATTGGGCCTAATGCCGCCAATCCCTGTTCGGCGACATCAATTCCTCGTTGTTGCCCCAGCCACTGGCGGCCAATAGCGATGCCGACAAAGTTGGCCATGGTCGCCCCGCTGACAAAGCTGCCGCTAAATGCTTTCGGTAAACCCAGTAACGACTTCAATTGCTCAATAGTCGCCAGCTCAATCGCTGCGGCAACGGTGTCGTGGCTCAGCAGGCAGTTTTGGTCTATGGCACTAACCAGCCAATCCGCCGCCAGCGCAGCCGGGGTCGCACCGCCGGTGACAAAGCCAAAATAGCGTGGCCCGGCGCTGCCTGAAAGACCCTCGGCATAGCGCAACCAAAAATCTTCCAGCGTCGCCAAGGCGCCGTTGCCACTGTCCGCCAGTTGGTCGTCGCCCAATTGCAGCTGCTGGGCCTCAAGAGGAGGGTAAACCGGGCGCTGCTTCAACCCGGCCAGAAATTCGTCTGCCAACTGACGGGTCCGGTCGAGTATCTGTGGAAATTGGTCAAGATCCTGCTGTAAACGAGGGTGCATCTGTGGCTCCGGAGAGAAGAGGTTAAGGGTGACACCATAGACCATTTGCTTTAGTGCGAAAATCGATGAAAAATGACCCTTTTGGATAGCTGGACTAACCAATGTTCAATGAGCGTGTTCCCTTGCATACCCTGCCGACTTTTGTGATTGCCGCCAAACTGGAGAATTTGCGCGCCACCGCGCAGCAGGTGCATCTTACCCACGGCGCGGTCAGCCAACAGATCCAGCAGCTCGAACAGGCGATCGGCTGCGCGCTGTTTGAACGGCATGGGCGCGGGGTTCGTCTGAATGCCGCCGGCCACGAACTACTGGCGGTGGCGGAACCGGCGCTGCAGGCGCTGCAACAGGGGATTGGCCGCGTCAGGCGCGTTGCGCAAAGCCACAGGCTGCGCATCAGCGTGCTGCCTTCCTTCGCACACTATTGGTTAATGCCGCGCCTGCCGGCTTTCCGCGAGGCCTGCGCCGGCATTGCGCTGGAAATTGACGCTTCGCTGGCGGTGCAAGATCTGGCGCGTAAAGGATTTGATGCGGCTATTCGGATTGGCGAGGGGCAATGGCCGAACTTGCAGGCACGGCGCATCGCTGCCGGGGATGTGGTGCCGGTGGCTACCCCAGAGTTGGCTCAGCAGTGGCAGGCGGCATTCGACAAGGGTTCACCGAACACGCCACTGTTGGAGCATGATGTTGCTCCCTGGCGCAGTTGGTTTGCGGCGCACCAAAGAGGGGAGTGCGGCCGGCAACTGGCGCTGTTCAATGACGCCGGTTTGCTGATCCGCGCCGCCGAGCAGGGGTTCGGCATTGCGCTGGTGAAAAGGCTGCTGGTGAGCGATGCCCTGGCGGAGGGCCGTTTGGTGGCGCTGGCCGAGGCAAAGCATCTGGATAAGGGCGATTTTTACCTGGTTTGGCCACAGACCGCCGGATTGACGCCGGCGGTCGAAGAGTTATTGCACTGGTTGCAGCGCCAGTTGGCCTGAGGTCAGCGGCGCAGCCATTCCGGCTGGGAAGTGCCAAGAGCGGTGGCGGGCAGCGCCCAGAGCAGCGCGGTACCCTTCAAATGCAACGGGGCACCAAGACGTTGCGCTGCACCCCAGTGGGTCAACTCGGTTTCCGGGTTTTCATCGGCGGCGGTTACCGGCGCCAGCGGTTTTGACAGATGCCCCTGCGGATAAGGATTATCGAACAGCAACTGCGCGGTGCGGGCCAGGGAAAGCCGTGCACTGTAACCGGTTCCGCGCGCCAGCCGCTCGCGCATGCCATGCAGCACCGCCGTCGCCATCAGGTAACCGGTAGCGTGATCCAGCGCCTGTACCGGCAATGGCAGCGGCATGGCGGCGTTTTTCCACGTCATGCCCGAGGACGCCAGCCCGCAACTCATTTGCACCAGGCTATCGAAGCCGCGCCGCCCGCGCCACGGGCCGCTCCAGCCGTAAGCGTTCAGACAGACGTCGATCAACCCCGGCGACAGCGCGCGCCGTTGTTCCGCGCCATAGCCCAATTTTTCCAGCGCGCCGGCGCGGTAGCCATGAACGATGACATCGGCATTTTTCAGCAGATGCTCAAAGGTGTGGCGATCGTGAGCGTTATGCAGGTTCAGGCGTGCACAGCGTTTACCGAGGATCACTTCATGCTCGACGCCCGGCTCATCCCAACCGTAGGGATCGATACGCAATACGTCCGCGCCCAACCCGGCCAGAAAGCGGGTGGCGATCGGCCCGGCGATAATCCGCGTCAGATCCAGCACTCGCACGCCGTGCAGCGGTCTGGCGGCCGGCAGCACCCAGTCAGGCGGCGGGGCTTCCGGTTGCAGTGTTTGGTGGATTAACGGTTCCAGCGCGACGCTTTTGCCTTGAATATGCCGCCGCCATGCCTCGACCGGGCGCATTTCCGCCGCGCAGCCGCCGGCCTCGATCACCGCCTGTTCCAATTCGCTTTTTTGCCACTCCAGCACCTTTTGCGCCAGCGTGCCTTTATCCTGATGCGGCCCCAGTATCTGCTCCACCGCTGTACGGTGATGTGGCGCATTGGTATGCAGGCGGATCCAGCCGTCGCGCGTGGCATAGTCGCCGGCCAGCGCGTCCCAGGCGGCAGGCAGTTGCCACCCCAGCGGCCGCAAGGTCCAGCCGAACCACAGCGAAGCCAGCCGACGATCGACAAATACCGTCGGCATACCGCCTTTGCTTTGTTGCAACAGCCCGGCGCAGGCCAGGCCGGCAGCTCCCCAGCAAGCCGTAGCCAGTTCGGTCACCGGGAATGCGCTGGCCAGTTCGCCTTCACCGCTGACCGTCAATGGGGCCACTGGCGTGGCGCTGTGACCCAGGCTTTGCCAGATCTCTTCGAGTAGCTTTTGAGTAAGGGTAGGCATCAGTAAACTCCATCGTTGCCGATCGGGGGACTGAGCCTAGCGTAGTTCACCCCGGCCGGAGTTGCTATTGCATGGCGTTCAGGGGGCGACCATCCGCCAGCTTGGCGTGCTTTGCAGGTCGGACAAGGCGGCAAAGCAGGGCGAGGCTGATGGCAAGGAGAAGCATGTTTATCGTTCGGGGATTATTGTCCTGTTGCGGCGCCAGTCTAAAGATAATAGAGGTATTACCCAAAGCCAATTCGGCAGATTGCGTTGCAGGTCAAATAAATGGCGCTATTCAGTTTAATTTCCGTTTAATAAATTCGCCTTTACATCATTACCCTGCGTCACTATACTCAGCCAAAATTTCAGTGAGGAAACAAAATTGGACAGTTTTAGTTGTAGCGATATAAATAAGGCAAGCTGACCAATCCTCTTCTGATTTGTTGCTTGCCGAAAACGGCGGGCAGCACCCCTCTCTTTTTATTCCGAGCTGTGCAAACCCGAATCTCATTGTTGTACCTGAGGCCCAATGGCATCAGGCGAATTGATTTGGACGTTATTATGGTGATTTGCAGCCACAGCCTTTTCCCTCCAGGCACTGACGCGTTCGTTCGCTAATATATTATTGGCGTAATTTCGCGTGTGCTAAAAAGCACATGATTTTATCTCCTGCAGTTTATTAAGGGGACAGTCATGGCTATGACTCCTTTTGTTTTAAATTTATTACTGGCGATGAGCCTGGGCGCGGTTATTGGCGCCGAGCGGCAGTGGCGTCAGCGTATGGCCGGCCTGCGCACCAATGCGCTGGTGGCCACCGGTGCGGCGGTGTTTATCCTCAGCTCCATGTCCACCGATCCTTCCAGCGCCGGGCGGGTTGCCGCGCAGATTGTTTCCGGCATCGGCTTTCTGGGCGCCGGGGTGATCATGCGTGAAGGGCTGAATATCCGTGGCCTGAATACCGCCGCCACGCTGTGGTGCTCGGCGGCGATTGGCGTGCTGTGTGGCCTGGGGCAATACTGGAATGCGGTACTGGCGACGCTGGTGATCCTGTGCGCGAATATTCTGCTGCGCGAAGCGGCGCAGCGCATCAATCTGCAACCTCAGCAGCAGGCGACCGACCTGGAACTGTGTTATCGCATTCAGGTTACCTGCGGCGAACAAGATGAAATACTGGTACGCACCCTGATATTGCAGGCGCTGAATGGCGTGGCATTAAGATTGCAATCCTTGCGCAGCGCCGATATATCCCTCCCAGGTCAGCTTGAGGTTTGTGCGGAGATAACGGCCAATCCCGCAGCGCAAAAAGAAATTGAAGGTATTGTCTGCCGCGTCAGCCTGGAAAAAAGCGTTAGCGCCGTACGCTGGCGCGTGGTTTCTGAATTGCCGGTTTAATTTTTAATTCATATTCACTTTGTTTTGGTGATAAGGAGGTGGTATGGACGGTGACCCCACAATGTCAATTATTCGGCGTAATTGCCTGCAATTATAAACAGCGGTAATTACGCTAATTAAATAAATCCCATTCTGCGCCTATTCACCTGTTAATCAGGCGGGGTAACCCTGTGCGCAGAATAAGATAAGAGAATAGCGTTATGACCTATATCAATGACAACCTGCGCCGCCGCGATAAAAAAAAGGCACCTTACGCCATCGCGCAAGAGGCGAAAAATAGCCTCGACCAGACGCTGGCAAATTTAAAATGCAACCGCACCGGCCTGACCCAGGAGGATGCCGATGAACGCCTGGAGCAATTTGGCGTTAACCAGGTCGCCCATGAGAAAGCGCCGCACGCGCTGGTGCAACTGATTGGCGCGTTTAATAACCCGTTTATCTTTGTTCTGATGGTGCTGGCTGCGATCAGTTTCTTTACCGACTACTGGTTGCCTCTCCGGCGCGGTGAAGAAACCGATCTCATTGGCGTGATCATCATACTGGTGATGGTTTCACTCAGCGGGCTGCTGCGTTTCTGGCAGGAATACCGGACCAACAAGGCAGCGGAAACGCTGAAATCGATGGTGCGCACTACCGCAACGGTATTACGTCGCAGCAGCTACAGCGCGCAGCCCTTGACGCTGGAAGTGGCAATTCGCGAACTGGTGCCGGGAGATATCATCCAGCTTTCCGCCGGGGACATGGTGCCGGCGGACGTGCGCCTGCTTGCTTCACGCGATCTGTTCATCAGCCAGGCGATCCTGACTGGGGAGGCAATCCCGATCGAGAAATACGATGCAATGGGTAACGTCAGCCAAAAATCGAGCGAGGAGGAAGTCTCCAGCGAGCATGCGCTGTTGGAACTGCCGAATATCTGCCTGATGGGCACCAACGTCGCCAGCGGCACCGCCACGGCGGTCGTGGTGGCGACCGGCGGGCGCACCTATTTTGGCTCGCTGGCCAAGTCGATCGTCGGCTCCCGTTCGCAAACGGCCTTCGATCGTGGGGTGAACAGCGTCAGTTGGCTGTTGATCCGCTTTATGCTGGTGATGGTGCCGATTGTGTTGCTGATCAACGGCTTTACCAAAGGCGACTGGAGCGAAGCGGCGCTGTTTGCTTTGGCGGTGGCGGTGGGGTTGACGCCGGAGATGCTGCCGATGATCGTCAGCTCCAACCTGGCGAAGGGCGCAATCGCCATGTCGCGGCGCAAAGTGGTGGTCAAGCGCCTGAACGCCATTCAGAACTTCGGTGCGATGGACGTGCTCTGTACGGATAAAACCGGCACATTGACCCAGGATCGTATCATCCTCGAACATCATCTGGACGCCGGCGGCACCAAAGACAATCAGGTGTTGCATCTGGCGTGGTTGAACAGCGCCCACCAAAGCGGCATGAAAAACCTGATGGATCAGGCGGTGATCCGCTTCGGGCGCGGCAAGCCGGGCATCGAGGCGCTGGGGCGTTTTAGCAAGGTGGATGAGCTGCCGTTCGATTTTGTGCGCCGCCGTCTGTCGATCGTGGTGGCGGATGAAAATGGCCAACAGCGGTTGATTTGCAAAGGGGCGGTGGAGGAGATGCTGGATATCGCCACCCACGTGCGCGAGGGGCAGCAGACGCTGGTGCTGGATGAGGCGCGGCGTGCGGCGCTGCAGGCGCTTGCCGCCCAGTATAATGAGGATGGATTCCGCGTGCTGGTGCTGGCGACGCGGGAGTTGGGTGAGCAGAAAGATCCCTTGCCGCTGAGCGTGGCCGATGAGCGCGATATGGTGATCCAGGGCGTCCTGACCTTCCTCGATCCGCCAAAGGAGAGCGCGCAGGAAGCCATAGCCGCACTACAGGAAAACGGCGTGGCGGTGAAGGTATTGACCGGCGATAACCCGGTGATCACCTGCAAGATTTGTCGCGATGTCGGGCTGGAGCCGGGCGAGCCGCTCTCCGGCCCGCAAATCGAACAGATGGACGATGAAACGCTGGCGCGTGAGGTGGAGCAACGCACGGTCTTTAGCAAACTGACACCGCTACAGAAATCGCGGGTGTTGAAGATGTTGCAGGCGAATGGCCATACCGTCGGGTTCCTCGGCGACGGCATTAACGATGCCCCGGCGCTGCGCGATGCGGACGTCGGTATCTCGGTGGATACCGGTACCGATATTGCCAAGGAGTCGGCGGATATCATTCTGCTGGAAAAAAACCTGATGGTGCTGGAAGAGGGAGTAATCAAAGGCCGGGAAACCTTCGGCAATATCATCAAATACCTGAACATGACTGCCAGCTCCAACTTCGGCAACGTGTTTTCGGTGCTGGTGGCCAGCGCGTTTATCCCGTTCTTGCCGATGCTGGCGATCCACCTGTTGATTCAGAACCTGATGTACGATATTTCCCAGCTGTCGCTGCCGTGGGACAAGATGGACAAAGAGTTCCTGCGCAAGCCGCGCAAGTGGGATGCGAAGAACATCGGTCGCTTTATGCTGTGGATTGGGCCAACCTCCTCCATTTTTGATATCACCACTTATGCGCTGATGTGGTTCGTCTTCGCCGCCAACAGTGTCGAACATCAGGCATTGTTCCAGTCTGGCTGGTTTATTGAAGGGTTGCTGTCGCAAACGCTGGTGGTGCACATGCTGCGCACCCAGAAGATCCCGTTCATCCAAAGCACCGCCGCATTGCCGGTTCTGCTGACCACGGCGCTGGTCATGGCGTTGGGCATTTATCTGCCGTTCTCGCCGCTCGGTGCCTGGGTTGGGTTGCAGCCCTTGCCGTGGGAATACTTCCCGTGGCTGGCCGGCACGCTGGTCAGCTACTGCGTAGTAGCGCAGATGATGAAGCGTTTTTATATTCGCCGCTTCGGTGAGTGGCTGTAATTACCCTGACCGCCGGGCGCAATGCCTGGCGGTTATAATAATCTTTTTACCAGCAGACCGAGCAAGATGGTCAGCGTAAAGGAAAACAGCGTGCCGAGCAGCACATACTCGGTACGCATTTTGTCATCGCTCTGTCGTAGGTCGCCAAAGCGAAAAATAGACTTTGCGGCCAGCAAAAAGCCGATCGCCGGAATTTGGCCGATCAACACAAACGTCAGGATCAGCGTTCTTTCCAGATAGCCAATCTGCTTGCCCGCGCGCAACAGCGAGTCGTTGTCGGCTTTGGCCGAGAGCGGCATTTGCGGTGTCCAGTGCGCCAGCAGTTGCCCAATCAGTACGCCCATCGGCATGTAAATCACTAAATACGCCAGCAACAGCAGCCCAAACTGCGCCCCGGTAACGGCGGTGCCAAGCGTGGCCAGCAGGCTGCGGGGTTCCGGCATCAGGCACAACCACAGCAAAACAATCACCGCCAGATGCAGGCATTGATCGAGCAGAAAACCGCCGGCCCGGCTGAGGCGAGCCAGGAGCGTGACTTTCAGCAGGTCGATAATATAGTGGCTGATGGCGATAACCGGCAAAGTAGCCAGCGCCCCGGCTGTGGAGAGCCCGCCATGCTGCAGACTGAAACCCGCCACTGCGCAGGCGGCCAGTACAGCGTGCAGCAAGGCGTGCAACAGCAGCAAAGGCGAGCGCGCGCGCCGGCGGGTTTTATCCTCCACCCAACTGAGTGGTTGCAGCGGGAAATCAGCCAGTAAATGGGCAATCAGCAACCAGGTCAGTAACGGCGCGTAGGTCAAATCCATATTCAGGTGATCCTGTTAATCGCGTGAATAAATCGCATGATCTCCTCATAGGCTGCGCGTTTTAGCGTTGCGGAGACCGTGGACGCGGCTTTATGCAGTTTCTCGGCCACCTCCAGGTTGGTGGCGGCAAACATCCTCGCCTGTACTATCTGCGCCTCGGTTTGCGACAGGCGACCAATCACATGATCTAACATCGGCAGCAGATCGCTGACAATGGTATTCGTCTCGGCATGGTCATTTTTCAGAGCCAGCCTGCAATTTTTCTCCAGGCTGTCCAGTGCGTGGCCGGAATTGACAAAGGCGCTGGCATAACCGGCTGCTTGCGCCTGGCCGTCACCCAGGCCCACAGCGATACGGGCATCCCACTGGCCGGCGTCCATCGCTTTGAGCGCGATGCGGATATACGCCGCCAGCAGCAGGCCGGATTGCGGTTCGGCCACCGCCTGGAAGCTGTCGCCGCGGAAAATCTCGAACCGCTGTATAAGCTTGGCCTGTTGCAGTCGGTTGAGCAGGGCATTTAGCCCGGTAATGTAATTTGCGGTGTCGAGCTGCCGCGAGTTGACCAGATCGCCGGTGATCACGCTGAGTTGTGTTTGCATGTTTTTCTCTGCTTTGAAGCGATAACTCACCGTTAAAATTCGCATCTAAATACGAATATGTCAATTATTCGCATCTGAATGCGAATTTTTGGTTTATTCGCTTCTACAGGCGAATTATTCGCGCAATTTAAGGGCGTTGGAGCAGCGTAATAAGGGGTTTTTCCCTCCGCGCCAGATAGACGCCGAGCAGGATCAGCCCAACCCCCAGGATCTGCGCGCCGGCGGAACCGCTGCTGTCGCGCAGGCGATCGATGACGACGCCCGCCAACATCTGGCCGCTGATAATCAGCAGTGCGGCGCGCAGCGTGCCAAGGCGCGGTAGCACATAACTGTTCAGCGCCACGAACAGCGCACCGATGACCCCGCCCAAATAGGCTCCCCACGGGGCATGACCAAGGGCGAGGCCATTGAACCCACCGCCCATCGCCAGCAGCAGGCTGAGGAACAAAAAACCGAGGATGTGATTGCACAGCGAGGCGTGGAAAGCGCCGCGGCTCAACGCCAGGCGGCCATTGACCGCACGGCTGATGCTGATGAGGACGCCATTGAACAGTGCGAGGAGTATCAGGGTTAGCATGGGGCTATCTCACAAAAATAAGCAGGGCGCAGCCGAAGAGGATCAGCAACGTGGCGATAATGTCGTTGGCGCGCAGGCGGCGTTTAATGACGCCAAACCAACCGCGGCTGTCGGAAAGCATGCCGAACAACACCTGGCCGGTAAGCATGAGCGCCAGGCTGCCGGAAAGCGCCAGCGGGCTATTGACGGTGATGGCGGCCACTACCACCGTCAGGGCGCCGGGAATGCCGCCCAAATAGGCCCAACGGGGGGCTGCTACAGCCGCCGCAGAGGAGAAGGGCGTACGGCGGAACGGCAGCAACTGCAACAACAACCAGGCGGCGATCGCGCCAATGCCATGAGCCACCCACGAAGCGAATAGCGGGCTGTTATAGCTCGCCAGCCCGCTGTTGACACTGATCATCAGGGCGAGCAAAGCACCGGCGGTTAACGCCAGCAAAGGATCGGAAAAACGTCCGCGTATCATCATCTCAGGTTCCATTTTTACTGTGGCGGGTAGCGTACATTGTTTTCGTTATCGCCATAATCCACTACACTGGAAACTCATTGTTGAGTAAAAGTTGACGATAAATGACCGATAACTTTGCGGCGATCCCGCTGTTTGTGGCGGTAGTGGAATGCGGCAGCTTTTCAGCGGCCGGCCAGCGGCTGGGTATTACCAAGTCTGCGGTAAGTAAACGCATTGCCCAGTTGGAAGGCTCGCTGGGCGTGCAGTTGCTGCATCGCACCACCCGCAGTCTGAGCCTGACCGAGGCGGGTGAGCAGTATTTCGGTTATGCCCGGAACGCCTGCGCGGTGGCGCAAGAAGGGGAAGACGCCATCACGCGTTTGCAGGGGCAGCCGCAGGGCATTTTGCGGCTCAGCGTGCCGATGGTGTTCGGCCGTTTGCATATTGCGCCGTTGATTCCGGTTTTTTTGACCGCCTGCCCGGAGGTGGAAATCAATATGATGATGGACGATAAGCTGGTCGATCTGGTGGAGGGGGGTTATGACCTGGCGATCCGCATTGGCCGGCTTGCCGATTCGAGCCTGATTGCCCGGCGTATCGCGCCTTGTTACAGCGTATTGTGCGCTGCGCCGGCTTATCTGACGCGCTGCGGCACGCCAAAGGATCTGGCGCAGTTGGCGCAGCATAACTGCCTGTTTTACAGCTACTACCGTGCCGGCAGCGAATGGCAGTTTCAGGGGCCTGAAGGGGCGGTACGTTTTCAGCCGAGGGGGAATTACCAGGTGAATAACAGTGAGGCGCTACGTGAAGCGTTGCTCGCCGGCCTGGGTGTTTGTCAGATGCCGACCTTTATCGTCGGTGACGATCTTGCTCAGGGGCGGCTGATCGAACTGTTGCCGGATCACAAGCTGCCGGAACACGCGATTTATGCCGTGTACCCGGAACGCAAACACGTGCCGGCGAAAGTCATGGCCTTTGTCGATTTCCTGCTGGCGCACTTGGGTGGGGAACGGCCTTATTGGGACGTTCAACGTCAGACATGAAAGCGCATTGTCATTCAGCCGGGAATACGCACGCCTGTTTGGCATGCCACCGGCGAAGGCTGAGGTGGGGTTTAAAAGCTTTTTACCAACACTTCGCGCGGTTGCTCGGCGCCGTGCTTCAGCAAGTATTCAAAAGATCTTTCGCTGCTTTTCAACTGCTGCAGAAATTCTTGCGGCGACAGATCGTGTTTTTTGCCGCTCATATAAGCCAGCGCCAGCTCTTTTGCCTGATAGCGTGAGAAATTGTACATCGTGCCCCCGGTGAGAATAAGTGATGTTTTGTTAAGGCTGATTGTAGGGGAATAGCACGTAATGAACAGTCGCTTTGGCGTATGGAATCGATAGCTGAAACCTGTGTGGCCTCTTCGCCGTGGTGAGCCGTTTTAATGTTGCGGCTGCAACAGTTCGTGGCAGAGTTGCTTGATCACTTCCTCTTGCTGCAGGCCGTTATGCCGCAGGCGGCGTATGTGGTCCGCATCGTTCACCGCGATTTTGACGTAATGCTCAACATCGTCGAGCAGTGCGTTTTCTTCGCTATTTTGCACGCCGGGCCGCAGTGCGGCGAAGGTGGCCAGCATATGAGACGTCAGGCTGTAACGGCGCAGCGTGGCGGGATCCACATAGTCGGCGCCAAAGCCGTGGCGACAGGCGTTGATCTTGTTGTAGTTGGTAAAGGCGGCATATTCCGCAACCACCTTTTGCCTGTTATCCAACAGGTATCTGGCCAGCAGACGACAATAGCCGGCCAATGTCACCGCATGATGAATATGCAACGGCGTATCGCAGACCCTGATTTCCACCGTACCCAACTCCGGCTTTGGTCGCGCGTCCCAATAAATGTCCTTGATGCTTTCAATCACCCCTGCGCTGGTAAGCCTTTCATAATACAGGGTGAATTCGTCCCAATTATAGATTTGCTCAAGGCAGCCGTAGTTGGGGAAAGAATTTTGCGCGCTGAAGCGGGAACTGGCAAACAGGGTATCGACCCCCTGGTAGATCGGCGAAGAGGCGCTCAGGGCAATCAGATGGGGCAAATAGGGCGTCATGGCATGACACAGATACATAGCCTCATCACCGTCGTTGACGCCGATATGAATATGCTGGCCGAACACGCAGGCCAGTTTGGAAAGATAGCCAAAGCGGCTGGCCAGCAATTTGTAGCGTTCGGAGTCGGTAATGACCTGTTGACGCCAGTCGTTGCTCAGATGGCGGCCTCCACCGCAGACGTCGCAATCAATGCGCTGCGCTCCGGCGCGTATCTTCCCGGTCAGTTCGTTCAGCTCGGCCAGCAGTTCGCCAAGATTGGTATGCACCGAGCTGTTTAACTCCACCATCGATTTGGTCAGCTCGTGCTTGACGCGTTTTGGGTCGCCGATGTCTTCAACCAACCGATCGGCCTTGTGTGACAGATCGTAGTTTTCGTTATCCACCAGTTGCAGTTCTATCTCTGTGCCCAGGGTAAGCCTTTTCGAACGTTTGAAGGGTAGCGGCATTACACACCTCCAGATCTACGGCGGTGCATTCAGTATAGTGCGCCAGTGGGGTTTTAGCGTTTGCGGATACCGGGTGAAGCGGTCATTACATTTGATTATCCATATGTGTTGTTGACATCGCCCGGCTGCGGATTATGATGGCGGTGATCATTCGGAGAGAAATTTATGCCATCACTGACGCCGCTGAAACTGTTTAAAAATCTGTCGGACGACACCCGGCTGAACCTGGTGTTGTTGTTGCGCCAGGCGGGGGAACTGTGCGTGTGCGAACTGTCCGGCGCGTTAGGTGAATCGCAGCCAAAAATCTCCCGGCATCTCGCTATGCTGCGTGAAAGCGGCCTGTTGCTCGATCGTCGTGAAGGTAAGTGGATCTATTACCGGTTGTCGCCGCATATGCCGGCCTGGGCCGCGGTGATTATCGAGCAAGCCTGGCTCAGCCAGCAGCAACGGTTCAGCGAACTGGCGCAGCAAACCGCAGCAGGTGGCCGGGCGCTCTGCCGGTAACGTTAAAAAATTTGTTTTTATATATTCGAAAAATCATATGTATTTATGGCGTAATGCGCCAGGGAGCGATGATGGTACTGGCTGGAGCAATTTTTATTCTGACGCTCATTTTGGTGATCTGGCAGCCAAAAGGGTTGGGTATTGGCTGGAGCGCTTCGCTCGGGGCGGTGCTGGCACTGCTGACCGGTGTAGTGCACCTCGGTGATATTCCCCTGGTTTGGCACATTGTCTGGAATGCCACGGCGACCTTTATCGCGGTGATCGTCATCAGTCTGCTGCTGGATGAATCCGGCTTCTTTGAGTGGGCGGCGTTGCACGTGGCGCGCTGGGGCAAGGGTAAAGGGCGCTGGTTGTTCACTTATATCGTGCTGTTGGGGGCTACCGTGGCGGCGCTGTTCGCCAACGATGGTGCGGCACTGATCCTGACGCCGATTGTGATTGCGATGCTGCTGGCCCTGGGGTTCAGCTCTGGCGCCACGCTGGCGTTCGTCATGGCCGCGGGCTTTATTGCCGACACTGCCAGCCTGCCGCTGGTGGTTTCTAATCTGGTGAACATTGTCTCGGCAGATTTTTTCAAGCTGGGCTTTACTCAATATGCTGCGGTGATGGTGCCGGTGGACATTGCCGCCATCGTCGCGACGTTGGTGATGCTGCACCTGTATTTTCGCAAGGACATTCCGGTGAGCTATGACCTGACGCTGCTGCGGTCGCCGCGTGAGGCTATCCGCGATTTGCCGACCTTTAAAGCCGGTTGGGGCGTGCTGGCCTTGCTGCTGGTAGGGTTCTTTGGCCTGGAGCCGCTCGGCGTTCCGGTCAGCCTGGTCGCCGCCGTGGGTGCGCTGATCCTGCTGGTTGTGGCGAAAAGAGGCCATGCGATTGATACCGGTAAAGTATTGCGCGGCGCGCCCTGGCAGATCGTGGTGTTCTCGTTGGGCATGTACCTGGTGGTTTATGGGCTGCGCAACGCGGGGCTGACCGACTTGCTGTCCGGTATGCTGGATGGCCTGGCCGAACGGGGGTTGTGGGTGGCCACGTTCGGCACCGGATTCCTGACGGCGTTCCTGTCTTCGATCATGAACAACATGCCGACCGTGCTGGTGGGCGCGCTGTCGATCGACGGCAGCAGTGCAGAGGGCGTGATCAAGCAGGCGATGATTTACGCCAACGTAATAGGCAGCGATCTGGGGCCGAAAATTACCCCGATCGGCAGCCTGGCTACGCTGCTGTGGTTGCATGTGCTGTCGCAGAAAAATATCGTCATCACCTGGGGATATTACTTCCGGGTGGGGATAGTGATGACACTTCCGGTGTTGTTTGTCGCGTTGGCCGCTCTGGCCCTGCGCCTGTCGCTTTAGTGTTAACAAGAGAGAACCCCATGAGCCAGATAACCATTTATCATAACCCGGCCTGCGGCACCTCGCGCAATACGCTGGCATTGATCCGTAACAGCGGCGTGGAGCCTGCGGTGATCCTGTATCTGGAGACGCCGCCCAGCCGTGACCAACTGGTCAAACTGATTGCCGATATGGGCATTTCCGTGCGTGAGTTGCTGCGCAAAAACGTCGAACCTTACCAACAACTGGGGCTGGCGGACGCACAGTGGAGCGATGCTCAACTTATCGACTTTATGTTGCAGCAGCCGATTTTGATTAACCGGCCGATAGTGGTGACACCCTTGGGCACGCGGCTGTGCCGTCCGTCGGAGGCGGTGCTGGATATCCTGCCGGATCCTCAGCAGGGTCCGTTCAGCAAAGAAGACGGCGAGCCGGTGATTGATGCGCAGGGGCAACGAATCACGGGATAATGAACATCGCAGGCCCGCAGCGCGGGCCTGATTTGTCAAATGCTGCGTTGATTGACCCGCGCAGACAGTTCAGCCGCGCTTTCCTTCCTCTCGCTGTAGCGGTCGACCAGGTAATCGGCATTGCCCCGCGTCAGCAGGGTGAACTTCATCAGTTCCTCCATGACATCGACAATACGATCGTAGTAAGCGGAGGGTTTCATGCGGCCATCCTCTTCAAATTCCTGCCAGGCCTTGGCGACCGAAGACTGATTGGGGATAGTGAGCATCCGCATCCAGCGCCCTAAAATGCGCATTTGATTGACCGCGTTGAATGACTGCGAACCCCCGCTGACCTGCATCACCGCCAGGGTTTTTCCCTGTGATGGGCGTACCGCGCCGACGCTCAACGGGATCCAGTCGATTTGGCTCTTCATGATGCCGGTCATGGCACCGTGGCGTTCCGGAGAACACCACACCATGCCTTCCGACCACAACACCAGCTCACGCAGTTCCTGAACTTTGGGATGTGATTCCGGCGCGTCATCCGGCAGGGGCAAACCGGACGGGTTGAAAATACGCACTTCCGCGCCCATGGCAGCCAATAGGCGTGCGGCTTCTTCCGTTGCCAGGCGGCTGTAGGAGCGTTCACGTACCGAACCGTAAAGCATCAAAATACGCGGTGGGTGTGCCGGCGGCACCGACTGTAGCCTTTCATGGCTAATGGCGCGGTCAAACAGTAGCGGGTCAATCTGCGGCAGATCGGATAATTTATCGGTCATGATTCATTCTCTTGGTCAGGGGTCAGCAGCGCTGTGGTTGATCGGCGCAGCACTCTTCAATCAGGAAAGCGACGATACCCTTGAGTACGTCATATTGCGGCAGGCAAAACAGCGTGCGGCCTTCACGTTGCTGATGCACCAGACCGACGGAAACCAACGCGGCGATATGGTGGCTGAGCGTTGAGTTGGGGATATCCAGTCTTTTTTGCAGTTCGCCTACCGGCAGGCCACCATGACCCGCGCGAACCAGCTGTTTATAGATGCTCAATCGGGTGGGGTGACCCAGTTCTTTCAGGGCATCTGCGACGTCATTCAATTCCATTGGCGCACCTCTTTAAACTATATTTCCAGAATAATGGAAATATAATGCGTTCGTCGAGGTTTTTGTGCACTGAAAACGTTAGGGCCGACGTTATCGTCGGCCCTAATAATCCACAGTCATTCCTTTTCAGTGAGGAAATCAACAACGCTTTGGCCGAACATCTCCGCACAGGCCACGTTGGAGATATGCGAGGCCGGCAACACTTTTAATTTGGCGCACGGCGCATTGGCGACCAAAAATTCGGCGTCCGCCACGGTAGTGACCGGATCATGCTCTCCGGCGATGACCAGCATTGGCCGCGTCATCTGGCGGGTTTGGTCACGAAGGTCGGCCTGCGCCAGCGCGTCGCAGCAGGCGGCGTAACCGGCGGCATTGCCGGCTGCCAGCCCGTCGACCAGCGCCGCAACCCGCTGCGGCGATCGCTGCAAAAAGTCTTCGGTAAACCAACGGGAAGGGGAGGCGGCGGCGATGGCTGCCAACCCTTGGTTGCGCACTTGCTGCGCACGCTGCTGCCAGCCCTCGCTGCTGCCGATGCGTGCGGCGGTATTCGCCACTACCAGGCGACCGATGCGTTGCGGGTGGTAACGGTTGAGCCACAACCCGGTCAGCCCGCCCATCGAGATGCCGCAAAAGTGGGCGCTTGGCTCATCCAGCCTGTCGAGCAGGGTGATAACGTCATTGCCGAGCGTTTCCAGCCGCAGCGGGGTTCTCGGCTGCGGTGTAGCACCGTGGCCGCGTTGGTTGTAACGCAACACGCGAAAGTGTTCACGCCAGGTCGGCAACTGCGCCTGCCACATGTCGAAGGTGGTGCCGAGCGAGTTGGACAGGACCAACAGCGGCGCACCGGCACGGCCATCAAGACGATATTCAATGTCCATATTCATACCCGTTCGATGATCAGCGCAATACCTTGACCAACGCCGATACACATGGTGCACAACCCGTAACGGCCCCGGGTTTTCTGCAATTGCCAGGCGGCATTCATCACCAGCCTGCCGCCGGAAGCACCCAATGGATGGCCCAGCGCAATGGCGCCGCCGTTCGGATTCACCTGCGCGGCATCGTCCTTCAGCCCCAGTTCACGCGTCACGGCCAGCGCCTGTGCCGCAAAGGCTTCGTTAAGTTCGATAACGTCCATTTGATCGAGCGTCAGACCGGCAATCTTCAGCACCTTGCGCACCGCCTCCGCCGGGGCAAACCCCATAATTGCAGGCTCAATGCCGGTCACCGCGCTGGCGACGATACGAGCCATCGGTTGCAAGCCGTGGCGGGCCACCCCGCGTTCACCGGCCAGCAACAGCGCGCAGGCGCCGTCGTTCAGCCCGGAGGCATTACCGGCAGTGACGGTACCTTGCGGATTAACTACCGGTTTCAACTTCGCCAGCGCGTCGAGCGTCGTGGCGCGCGGGTGTTCATCCTGGCGAAACAGCAGTGGGTCGCCTTTTTTCTGCGCCAGGCTGACTTCAATCAGTTGCCCGGCGAAAAAACCGCTTTCCTGGGCGCTAGCGGTACGCTGCTGGCTGCGCAGAGCGAAGGCATCCTGATCCTGGCGGCTGATGCCAAACTTCAGGGCCACGTTTTCGGCGGTTTGCGGCATAGAGTCCACGCCGT
>RCUM01000580.1_pt1 | contig 20056 bp, 17 predicted proteins | sample 2166141 | NCBI WGS metagenome assembly RCUM01 (sample SAMN09932756, study PRJNA488358) | compost metagenome | isolation source: compost soil in crotonic acid-enriched | place: Germany: Experimental Botanical Garden
CTTTATGCTGCAATATTACGAAGGCTTCCCGATGAAGGACGTGGCCTGGGGCAAGATTGTGACGCCGCACCAGTGGCAGCAGTTGGCCAAGCTGAAAGATGGCTATCAGGATTCGCTGTTCACCTCGTCGGTCGTTGCCCAGAACGTTGCCAAGCCGCTGCTGACCTACATCAATTCGGCGCTGATCAGTGAGCGCAAGGCAGATTCTCCGAAGCTGACCGTGCTGGTGGGGCATGATTCCAACATTGCTTCCTTGCTGTCTGCGATGAAGTTCAAACCGTATGAATTGCCGAAGCAGTATGAGAAAACCCCGATTGGCGGCAAGCTGGTGTTCCAACGCTGGCATGATGGCAAGGGCGATCGCGATCTGTTGAAGATTGAGTATGTCTATCAATCAACCGAACAGTTGCGTAATGCCGAACCGCTGACGCTAAGCACTCCGCCGCAGCGCGTCACCCTGGCGCTGGAAGGCTGCCCGGTAGATAAAGACGGCTTCTGCGCCTGGAGCGACTTTGAAAAAACCATGAAGGACGTCTTGCATTAACCGTGCTGCCGGGGCGAACCGTTTCGCCCCGGCCTGCCGCGCGGTATATACTGTCTCAACGGACCCCTTATCACGGATGAAACGTGCTCTCTTCTTTTATTCTCAATGCTGAATTATTGCCGGTTGACGGCTTTGCTGGCCTGATCGCGCAGTGTCACTTCTCTGTCGCGGATTATCACGACGATCTGTTTGCTGCAGCCGGTATCGATTTCCCTGAACATGTCGCACCCGCAGTCGCCAAACGTAAGGCGGAATATCTGGCTGGGCGCTATCTGGCGCGCTGGGTGTTGGCAGAGTTGGGGCATCAGAATTTCACCTTATTACGTGGGGAGAAGCGTGAACCACTCTGGCCCGCCGGGATTGCCGGGGCGATCAGCCACAATAATGATACGGCGCTGTGTGCCGCTCAGCATGAGCGTGGGGCCGGTGGCGTGGGCATTGATGTGGAAACGCAGATCCCGCCAGCTCGAGCAGAAGAGTTGTGGAGCGGCATCGTCAATGAGGACGAATGCCAGTGGTTACGTCAACATCCACAGCCTTTTAATCTGCTGTTGACGCTGGTATTTTCCGCCAAGGAAAGCCTGTTCAAAGCGCTTTACCCGCAGGTGCTCTGCTACTTTGATTTTATGGATGCGCGGGTGACCAAGCTGGATATGCAGGCGCAGACCTTCGAGCTGGAATTGCAAAAAACGCTGACGCCGCTTTGCCACTCAGGCCGCCGCTTTGGCGGGCGTTTCTGGTTGCAAGGTGACGCCGTCACAACATTGATTTATTTTTAAAATCAATGAATTGTCTGGGGGAAGATGCTCGACCGTAGGGGCGCTGCATGCTGCGCCCATTGAGCTACAAGAAGCCTCGCCCTACGTAATGAGCCCAGTTTTCAGCATTACCTTCTTCTACGCAGCAGATGGCGCGCACCTTCCAGCACCAGCAGCATGACCGCCAGCCAGATCGGGATATAAGTCAGCCATTGGTTGGCGTTAATGGTTTCACCCAATAGCAGCGCGACGATCACCAGCAACACCGGTTCTACATAGCTCAGCAGGCCAAATAGACTGAAGGGGAGCAGGCGGCTGGCCAGGATATAGCACACCAGCGCCAGCGCGCTGATAATGCCCAACAGCGGGATCTGCAAATACAGCAGCGGTTTGGCCGTCAGCGCCGCCAGCGGTTCTGAGCCACCAAGCGCAAACAGCGCGGCGACCGGCAGCATCAGCGTCAGCTCACACCACAGTCCGCCCAGATGATCGGTGCCCAAGCGGCGGCGCAGAATAAAGTAAACGGGATAGCCTAGCGCGACAACCAGCGTCGACCAGGAAACCCCGCCCACCAGGATCAGCTCATTACCCACGCCAACCAATGCACATAGGGCTGCCATCTTTTGCAGCACAGACAGGCGATCGCGGAAAAACACTCGCCCTGCCAACACCATGGTCAGCGGCAGCAGGAAATAGCCGAGTGAGACATCCAGCGCCATACCGTGCAGCGGTGCCCAGAGGAATAGCCACAGCTGAACTCCCAGTATGGAGGTGGTCAGCAGCAGCAACAGCACGCGTTGCGGGCGCTGCCGTAGCCAGTGCAGCATTTCTTTCACCCGCGCCCAGTCGCCGGAAAACAGCATAAACAGCGTCAGAAACGGCAGCGTCAGCAGGGTGCGCCAGCCATAGATTTCCTCGCCGTCGAGTGGGGTTAGCATTGAGGTGTAGTAATACATCACGCCGAACAGCAGGGAAGCGACGACGGAAAGTATGATGCCTTTGATCACCAGCGTTCCTGATTATTTACCCGTCGTCTTTCAAACTACAGCGTTGTTGACTGCGCTTGCTGAAGCTTGAAATCCATAGGGTATAGATTAAGATCCAGCGGCTACTCTAAGGTTATTTAGCTCTAACAACAATGAATTACGCCGGGCTGGACAACAACGGCCAAGCGGTTAGAATTATACCTGTGTATTTATCCAGGTAAAGGCGATGACAATCGATTTGTTTGAAGATGCGCTGCCGCCGCCCTGGCGTGAGGAAATCGCGCCGGGGGCGGTGGTGTTGCACGGTTTTGTTCGCGAGCACGGGCCGGAACTGTTGGCGGCGGTCAACGGCGTAGTGGCACAGGTGCCTTGGCGGCATATGACCACGCCGGGCGGTTTCACCATGTCGGTGGCCATGAGCTGGTGCGGCAACGGCTGGAACAGTGACAGTAATGGCTACCGCTATTCGCAGCGCGATCCCGGAACCGGCAAAAGTTGGCCAGAAATCCCGGCAATTTTGCTGGCATTGGCCGATGAAGCGGCCTTGCTGGCTGGGTTCGGTCATTACGTCCCGGACTCCTGCCTGATGAACCGCTACGATCCGGGCAGCAAGCTTTCGCTGCATCAGGATAAAGATGAGCATGATTTTACGGCACCGATCGTTTCAGTATCGCTGGGGTTACCGGCTGTTTTTCAGTTTGGTGGCCTGCAACGCAGCGACAGAACGCGGCGCATCCCGCTGGCCCACGGTGACGTGGTGGTCTGGGGCGGCCCGTCACGGTTATGCTTCCACGGCATCATGCCGGTGAAAGAGGGCTATCATTCGCTGGTGGGGTCACACCGCATCAATATCACCCTGCGCAAGGCGCTTTAACGCGGGTTCCTGGCCTAAACTGGCCACCAGATAATCGATAAACACTCTCAGCTTGGGGGGCAGATGCTGAGTTGGGGCATACAGCAGCCACAGATCGCCATGATAGCTGCTGAGGAAATCCCACTCTGGCAACACCTGCACAATCTCACCGCTGGCAAGCGCCTGGTGGGCGGTAAAGTAGGGCAGGCTGCCGATACCGATATGCTGTTTCACCGCGTCTAACCGAACTCCGGTATGGTTGGCGGCATAGCGCCCCCGGACATTGACCGAAACCGTCTTGCCGTTGCGGCGAAAACGCCAGCGCGCGTCGCTGGGCGTCTCCCCCAGGTAAATACAGCTATGCTCCGTCAGATCTCGCGGGTGACGCGGCGTGCCCTGTTGGGCCAGGTAATGCGGAGTGGCGCATAGCAAATGTTCGATGGTCATCAACGGGCGGCCGATCAGGCCCGGTGACGGGCGGTCGGTGATGCGCAGCGCCAGATCGACCCGATCGTCGATCAAATCCATGTAACGGTCCTCCAGCCGCAGATGGACATCTACCTGCGGATAGCGCCGCAAGAACTCTGGCATATGAGGGTGCAGGACAAAGTGCCCGACGGCCTTCGGTACGCTGACGCTGATTGTGCCTTCCGGCTCTGAGCTGCTCTGGCCGCTGATGGTCAACACTGAGTTGGCGGCATCCAGCATGCTGCGGCAGCGTTGAAATACGGCCTCGCCTTGCTCACTCAGGCGCAGTTTGCGGGTGGTGCGGTGCAACAGCCGTACGTTCAGCGCTTGTTCCAACCTGGCAACGCTGCGGCTGGTGGCAGAAGGCGAGGTGCCTAACTGGCGGGCGGCCGCGGAGAAGCTGCCGCTTTCCACCACCTGAACAAAAACGGCCATTTCAACCAGCAGTGCGGTGGAAAGATTTGTGCTCACAGCGCAAAGGTCCATTGTAATGAAGACGGATTATCAGCCGATTATGGCACGAATATAATAACGGCGTTAACCAGGAGAAAGCTCATGACCGAACGACTTTATTATTATCACGATGATTTGCAGCTCCAGGCTCAGGTACTGGCCTGCACGGCGCAAGAGGATGGCAGCTACGCGGTGCAGTTGGATGCCACGCTGTTTCACCCACAGGGCGGCGGGCAGCCGAGCGATAGCGGCACGATCGGTGGTGTAGCGGTATTACGTGTTGCCGCGCAGGGCGATCAACTGCTCCATTATCTGGCCGAACCGTTACCTTGTGGCCCGGTCACGCTAGAGATTGATGGGGAACAACGGCACCTGCATACCCGCTGGCATTCTGCCGGGCATCTGATTGGCTGGCTGGGGGAAGCCCAAGGCTGGCAGCCGGTGAAAGCGCACCACTGGCCGGGGGAAGGGCGCATTACCTTTGCACCGGGTGCACAGGCAACAGAATTGCAACCAGACTATTTGCAACAACGGCTGACGGACTTGATCGCCGCCGACTTGCCACGCAGGCAGCAGGAACAGCAAGGCGTTCGTCAGGTTGGGTTTGGCGATCTGCCTGCCTATGGCTGCGGAGGCACCCATGTGCGTTCGCTGGCGGAGTTGGGCAAGGTGCAAATTTCCGCCGTCAAGATGAAGAAAGGGCAGTTGATTGTGCAGTATCAGGTGGAGTAAATCGGAGGGCGAATATTGCCCTCCGCAGGGCGTTAAATCAGAATTTGATCTGCACTTTACAAGACAACGTTTTATCTGCGGCGGCGGTCAGGGCATCTTCGATCGCTTCGGGAGAATATTCCCCGCTGAGTAAGGGAAGTGGATTGATGCGGCCATCTTGCAACCAGGCCACTGCGGTGGCGAACTCATTGATAAAGCGGAAGGAACCGACCCAGCGGATTTCTTTCACCAGCATTGGCATAACCGGATATTCTACGCTGGCGGCCCCCATCCCAATCTGAATCACCGTGCCTGCCGGGCGAGTCAAGGCAACGGTTGAGGCAATTGCCGCCGGGCTACCGGAGGCCTCAAACACCACGTCAAAATACCCTCTGTTGGCTTGATAAGGCTCACTGCTGCCGCTCTCGAGCGGGTTGAAGGTGGTGGTTGCCCCCATGGCCAAGGCCAGTTCCAGGCAACGGGGGCTAACGTCGGAGGCGACGATCTCTGTGGCTCCCGCAGTGCGGGCCGCAGCCATAATCAGACAACCTATGGGCCCCGCTCCGATCACTAGCACTTTCTTGCCAACCAGCGGTCCTGCCATGTTGACCGCATGGATCGCCACCGCTGTCGGTTCTGCGAATGCCATCACCTGGGGGGAAACCGTATCGTAAGGGATGCACTGTGTCTCGGTTGCCGTCACGTATTCAGAGAAGCCACCGTTAACGTGCGGATTAAATTGGGCGCTGCCCATAAAACGCATGGAAGAGCAGAGGTTTTGCTGGCCAGAGAGGCAATATTCACAGGCGTTACAAGGCTGTGATGGATTGACCGCCACCCGTTGACCAACGCGCAATGCAGAACCTGTCGGGGCTTTAGTCACCACCCCAACAAATTCGTGCCCTACTACCATAGGGTGCTTAAGCACTGACATTCCGGCGCGGCCATGCTGATAGTAATGAATATCGGAACCACAAATTCCCCCACACTCAACTTTGATCAGAACCTCGCGATCGCTATATTCCAGTTCACGCTGTGCGACACGGACATCTTTTTCACCGAACGCGAAGCAGGCTTTGCAGGTGATTTTCTGTTGGTTACTCATGTTTGGGGCCTCATCTAGAGTTCTTGCGCGGTGCGCTGTGGGAGGTTTTTTTCAGATTTGGGCGGAACGATCACTTCGATTTTTCCCACCAGGAAGGTGTAGGCCAGCAGGCCAGCCAGCGCGACGGCGGAGATATACCACATCGCATACTGGAAGTTGTTGGTACGTTGCAGGATCACACCGATCACTATTGGACTGACGATACCGGAGAGATTGCCGCAGATATTCAGGCAGCCGCCCATGGTACCGATAAAGTTACGGGGTATCACATCGCTCCATACCACCCAGCCAAGATTGGAGAAGGCATTGGCGAAGAAGGCAATAGACAGGATAGCGATAGCAATAACCGGCCGATCCTCGAAGAAATTGACCAGGCAGATCACCATGGTCAAGCATAAACCGCTCATTACCGGCAGCTTACGTGCAAAAGTACGTGACTTGCCTTTTTTCAATAGCATATCGCTCAGGGTACCGCCGCACAGTACCCCGGCCATCGCCATCAGGTACGGGAAGGAGGCACCCAGGCCGGCTTTGGCAATGGACAGGTTCAAGCCTTTTTCCAGATAGACGATAAACCAGGTCAGGAAGAAATAAAGGGTAGAAGAGCAGGCGAACTGGGCGATAAACAGGCCCCAGATGGTACGATTTTTCAGGAAGAAGCTGATGTCGCTCCAACGGACTTTTTCACTGACGTTGGCTTGGTTTTTCGAGCCGTAACCACCCCCTTCACGAATGTAATCCAGCTCCTGTTGGTTGGTGCCGTGACTATGCTGAGGATCGCGATATTTCAGCAACCAATAAATACCGAATAGAATGCCGACGCCGCCAGACAGATAGAACGACATTTCCCAGCCATATTCCGCGACGATAAACGACAGGGCTGGGGTTAACAGCGCCAGGCCGATGTACTGTGCGCTGGAGTAAATCGCCGTTGCCCGCGCCCGTTCATGATCGGGGAACCAGGTGGCGATAATTTTGGTGTTGGAAGGGAAGGAGGGCGCTTCAGCAATACCAATTAACGCCCTACAGGCCAGCAACATCAGGAAGGACGCCGTTGCCGTAGCGAATAGGTGATGCGAGGCAAACCCCATCAGGAAGGTGAAGACGCTCCACAGAATAATGGTACTACCGTACAGAATACGTGAGCCGATACGATCCAGCACGTAGCCTACCGGGATCTGGCTGGCGGCATAGAACCAGGTAAACATGGAAAATAGCAGGCCAAGCTGGGTGGAGCTCAAATCAAATTCGGACTGAATTTTACTGCCAGCGACGGACAGGTTGGCCCGGTCCATATAATTTATCGCCGTTACAATAAACAACAGCGACAGAATAAAGAATCGCGACTTTGTTGCTTTCATTTTATTGTCCTGGTCAGTTGTTGATTCTACAAACAGCCGGATACAGCAGTGCTACCCACAACCTTGAGTTGTGGGTAAAAGCACTTACAAGTCGAATGTAGAACGGTTACAGCACGGCTAACCAACCGCCATCGACGTAGATGATCTGGCCGTTGATATAGTCGGAAGCGGCAGAAGAGAGGAATACGGCGGTGCCAATCAGTTCTTCCGGCTTGCCCCAGCGTTGAGACGGGTTGCTGGCTTTGACCCAGGCATCGAACGTTTTATTTTCAATCAGCGCGGTATTCATGTCGGTGAGGATATAACCTGGGCCTATCGCGTTGGTCTGAATATTGAATTCGGCCCATTCGGCGGCCATGGCGCAGGTCAGCATTTTGATGCCCCCCTTGGCCGCGGTGTATGGGGCAACGGTAGGGCGTGCTGCCTGGCTGGTGAGTGAGCCGATATTGATGATTTTACCGCCTTTGCCTCGGGCGATCATACGTTTTGCCGCCGCGCGGGACACGATAAATGCGCTGGTCAGGTTAGTGTCGATCACCCGTTGCCACTGTTCGAGTTCCAGCTCAACCATGGGCTTACGGTATTGGATACCAGCGTTGTTGATCAGGATATCCACCCGCAATCCCTGTTGTTCCAGAGCGGCAAAGGCGTTTTCTACCGCCTCTTCATTGGTGACGTCAAATGCCACACCGTGCGCCTGGTAACCTTTGTCGCGTAACTTGGCGACCGAGCCTTGCAGCAACTCTTCGCGTATATCGTTCAGGATCACGCTGGCTCCTGAGGCCGCCAGACCTTCCGCATAGGCAAATCCCAAACCTCGGGCGGACCCCGTTACCAGTGCCGTTTTCCCAGTCAAATCAAATAGTGCAGCAGACATAGCAAATCCTCATTAGTGGTCTTATCAATGGATAGCGTTAACTTGTATGACATCATTCATATTTAAACTGGGTTATGGCGGAGTTTAAATCAATGCGCTTGAGCATTTTTTGCCATGAAGATCACAAAATATTATTTTAGTGGATTATTTTTCTATTATAAAACAGTTGCATGATGGCGATTTGGCGAGCTTTGTGTGCTGGCGCACAAAATCAAATCTGTTTGGTTGGGTAAAAAAATATTCGGTGATATAAGTGAAATAAGTTGTAGGACAACCATTGAGTTGGTAGATCTGACTGGTCTTAGTGGTTCGCCGTAAAGCATTGGCGGCCAGTTATGAATGATGAAGTTAACAGCTCAGGCTTTTAAATTAAGGAGTTACTGTGAGTAATCTAAAAATCACTGCGGTGAAAACCATTCTGACGGCACCGGGCGGCATTGATTTGGCCGTGGTTAAAGTAGAAACCAACCAACCGGGGCTTTATGGCCTGGGATGCGCTACCTTTACCCAGCGTATTCACGCGGTGAAAACTGCCATTGATGAATACATGGCACCGTTTTTGATTGGCAAAGATCCGGCGCGAATCGAAGATATCTGGCAGTCTGCCTGCGTGAGCGGCTATTGGCGCAGTGGCCCGATCATGAACAACGCACTATCCGGTGTGGATATGGCATTGTGGGATATCAAGGGCAAATTGGCAGGCATGCCAGTGTATGAGTTGCTGGGGGGGCAATGCCGTGACGGCATCCCGCTGTATGTGCATACCGACGGCAGTGACGAATTTGAGGTGGAAGATAACATTCGTGCCCGTATGGAAGAGGGTTATCAATACGTACGTTGCCAGATGGGCATGTATGGTGGGGCGGGAACAGACGATCTGAAACTGATCGCTACTCAGTTGGCTCGGGCCAAAAACATCCAGCCCAAACGTTCGCCACGTTCCAGCACACCGGGGATTTATTTCGATCCGGAAGCCTATGTGAAAAGCGTGCCACGCCTGTTTGACCACCTGCGCAACAAGCTAGGTTTCGGCATTGAGTTTATCCATGATGTTCACGAACGCGTGACGCCAATCGCCTCCATTCAACTGGCAAAAACCTTAGAGCAATACCAGCTGTTCTATCTTGAAGATCCGGTGGCACCTGAAAATATCGACTGGCTTAAAATCATGCGCCAGCAAACCTCTACGCCGATCTCAATGGGGGAATTGTTTACCAATATCAATGACTGGAGGCCGCTGATTACCAATAATCTGATTGATTATATCCGCTGCCACGTCAGCACTATTGGCGGTATTACACCAGCGAAAAAACTGGCGACTCTCAGTGAGATCCATGGTGTACGTACCGCCTGGCATGGCCCTGGAGATATCTCTCCAGTGGGCGTTTGCGCCAACCTGCACCTTGATATGAGCATAACCAACTTCGGCATCCAGGAATATACGCCGGTGAATGACGCGTTGCGTGAAGTGTTCCCAGGCTGCCCGGAAATCGAGCAGGGTTATGCCTATCTGAGCGATCGTCCAGGGCTGGGGATTGATATTGATGAGAAGAAAGCGGCGCAGTATCCCTGCGTTGGCGGTATTCCTTCCTGGACCATGGCGCGCACGCCAGACGGCACGGCTTCCCGGCCATAAGCTCAGGGGCCGACCTGGAAACGACATTTGTCATCTGTGAAAGGTGATGCCCCTCCTCAATTTGGGGGAGGGGGTGAAACGTCACTCGGCATCTGGTGTTGACTGTTTCAGCTTTTCAATTGCCGTCACGTTTTCTGACATGGCTTCATTCAGCACTGCAACGGCGGTGGTCGAGTCACGGTTTTTGATCGCCATAAAGACTTTGATGTGTGCTTCAACGCTTTCCAGCGAGATGCCCAAGGCGCGATTCAGCTCTTCCAGATAGTAATAATAGGTATCTTTGATGGAGTTCATCACGCTGTAGAACACCTTGTTTTGTGATGCTTTGGCGATCGCCAGATGAAAGTCAAAGTCGGCCTGGGAATATTTCTTATAGTCATCCTTGTTGACCAGCATGCGGTTTAGCGCTTGTTCCAGAGCGGTAATGTCTTCTGGCGTGGCGTTTAGCACCGCCAGTTCCATGCATTTGAATTCAACCGTCTGGCGAAACACCATCATGTCGTGAAACTCTTCACGGCTGAGGTGCATGATGGGTTGCTGTTCATTGAGCAGGCTTTGCTGGTTGAGGTTTTTGCTGACAAAACTGCCTTTGCCTTGCTGAGTGACCACAATCCCCAAATCACGCAGGCGTTGTACTGCACTGCGGATACTGACGCGGCTAACGTTGAAGGAGACTGTCAGCTCAGCTTCAGAGGGGAGTTTACTCCCCGGAGGCCAACTGCCATCAAGCAGTTTTTCTTTGATCTGCTCGTAAACCGCATTGACCACATTGTGTTTTTGGATCGATTGAATGCTCATAAGCTCCGTCATCAGGTTGTCCTACAACATGCCTGTGGTATAGCACGCTCGGCCTTGGGTGTGAAGCGGTGGCGACTGAATTTGTGTCTTGGCTCTGACGTAACGGCAGAAAATTAATTTTGTGATCGAGATTTAATATTGCTGTATTGGCTATTGATCAAGGTGGACATGTGTCGCATTTTTATACATGAATGATGTCATACAAGTTAATGTATGACAGGTTCTTAATCACATGGATTAGCAAAGAACGCGGCCAATGGATGAACAGGCTGCTGAACATTAATCACCGTTGGGAAAAGAATTATGAGCTTGAGTTTGCCACAAAAATTGGCCCCGATTCGCTGGCGAAAACTGATCCCGCTGGCATTTATCACCTACAGTCTGGCCTATCTGGATCGTGCCAACTATGGTTTTGGTGCCGCTTCCGGGTTGGCGCAGGATCTGAATATCACGCCAGGTATGTCTTCGCTATTAGGGGCGCTATTCTTCCTGGGCTATTTCTTTTTCCAGGTGCCTGGCGGCATCTATGCGGAAAAGCGCAGTGCGAAAAAGTTGATCTTCTGGAGCCTGATACTGTGGGGGATTTTGGCGACCGCGACCGGTATGGTGCACAGCGTAGCCGCATTGGCGGTTATCCGCTTTTTGTTAGGGGTTGCAGAAAGTGTGGTGATGCCTGCGATGCTGGTATTCCTTAGTCACTGGTTTACCAAGCAGGAACGCTCGAAGGCCAACACCTTCTTGTTCCTGGGGAACCCAATCACCGTGCTGTGGATGTCGATTCTCTCCGGCTATTTGGTGGATGCCTTCGGCTGGCGTGGCATGTTTATTATCGAAGGTGTGCCTGCCATCATCTGGGCGGCGATCTGGTGGGTGATCTTTGTGGATCGCCCAGCCGACGCTAAATGGCTCAGTGAACAGGAGAAGATCGATCTGGAAGCGGCATTATTGGCTGAGCAGGCCGAGATGAAACCGATCAAGAACTATGGTGAAGCGTTCCGTTCTCGTAAAGTGTTGTCACTGTCATTTATCCACTTCTTCTGGAATATTGGCATGTACGGTTTCATCATGTGGTTGCCGTCGATCCTGAAAACCGCATCCGGTATGGGCATTGTCGCCACCGGTTGGTTGTCTGCCGCACCGTACCTGTTGGCGGTACCGCTGATGCTCACGGCCTCTTACTTTTCCGATAAATACCAACAGCGTAAATTGATAGTGCTGTTATTCCTAGGGTTAGGGGCGGTGTGTTTTTGCGCTTCATTTACGTTGGGAGCCAATCACTTCTGGCTGTCCTATATTCTTCTGGTTATCGCCGGTGGGGCGATGTATACGCCTTATGGGCCATTCTTTGCCGCTATCCCAGAGTTGTTGCCACGTAACGTGATGGCAGGAGCCATGGCGTTCATTGTCAGCTTTGGGGCGTTGGGTTCCTTCGTTGGGGCATGGATAGTCGGGTATCTGAATGGGATTTTCCACGGACCGCAGGCGTCATACGTCTTTATGGGAACCTCGCTGGTGATTGCAGTGGTGTTGACGGCGTTCACCCGCTTTAGCAATAAACCTTCGGCGACTGGCGTATCCAGAGCGGTAGCAATATCTTGATTCATGCAGGGCCGGTTATCCACCCGGCCCTGCATGGAGTGGCTGCCAGCGACTTGCCCTTGTGCGTTTTTCATCATTAGTTAGCGAAATTAGTTCGTTCAACTCCGTGCCGTTTTGGTTTGTTATCTACCCCATAACAAACCGACATAAAGAAGGCACGGCACCCATGTTTAATTTTCCTTTCAAGACGTTAACCAGCGGACTGGCAGTGGTATTAGGCGCTGCGGCTGCGGCGAGCCCGGCCATCGCGGCGGTGCAGGGCGGCACGCTGATCTATCTGGAGCAGCAGGCTCATACCAACCTGTATCCCCCTTCCGGCGGGTTTTATCCCAACGGCGGTATCCTTAACCAGATCACCGACAAGCTGACCTACCAGAACCCGAAAACGCTGGAGATCGAACCCTGGATCGCCGAGTCCTGGTCCAGCAACCCCGATAAAACGGAATACACTTTTAAACTGCGCCCCGGTGTGACCTTCTCCGACGGGACACCGCTGGATGCCAACGCGGTAGCCAAGAACTTTGATACCTATGGTCTAGGCAATAAAGCGCTGCGCTTGCCGGTTTCCGAGGTGATCAATAACTATGACCACAGCGAGGTCATCGATCCGCTGACGGTGAAATTCTATTTCAAACGCTCGTCCCCAGGCTTCCTGCAAGGTACGGCGACCATCGGCTCTGGGCTAGTATCGCTCAGTACGCTGAACCGCCAATACGATGAACTGGGTGATGCGCGCCATATTATCGGCTCTGGTCCGTTTGTGGTGAGCGGTGAAACCCTGGGGCGCGAGGTCGATCTCAGCGTACGCCAAGACTATCGTTGGGGACCAGCCAAGCTGGCTCAACAAGGGCGGGCCAATCTGGATGCCATCAAGGTGATCGTCACCCCGGAAGACAGCGTGCGGATTGGCGCGTTGCAGGCCGGGCAGGCGGACTTTATTCGCCAGATCCAGGCTTACGATGAGAAGCAAACCCAGGATCAGGGCTTTACGATCTATGCCGCACCAACCCGTGGCGTCAACGACAGCATTGCCTTCAGACCAGACAATCCGCTGGTGGCCGACATTCGCGTGCGGCAAGCGCTGCTGCATGCCACCGACAGCAAACAGATCGTCGATACGCTGTTCTCCGCCAACTATCCACAAGCCAAATCGGTGATTGCCTCCTCGGCAGCCGGTTTTGTCGATCTCTCCGATAAATTGACCTTCGATCTGGTGAAGGCCAACCGCCTGCTGGATGACGCCGGTTGGCAAAAGGGCAGCGATGGTCTGCGCCAGAAAGACGGTAAAAAGTTGTTGTTAACGGTGTACGAGTCGTTGCCGCAGCCGCAAAACAAGGCGGTGCTGCAATTGGTCTCGCAACAGTGGGGCAAGGTGGGTGCGCGGCTGAATATTCTGGCAGGCGATGCGGGCAGCCGGGTGGCGGATAACCTCGATCCACAAAAGACCCCGGCTTCGGTAGTCGAAGTGGGTCGTGCCGATCCCGATGTGATTAAAAGCCAGTTTTATCCCACCAATCGTGATGGCCTGTTGCAGCAAGGGGGCACTAGCCAGAACAGTAAATTTATCGACAACTCGCTGAACCAACTGCTGCTGGGGATCGCCTCTGAGGTGGATCCGGCCAAGCGCTTGCAGATCGCCGGTGAGGCTCAAAAGTATCTGCTGGATCAGGCCTATGTGATCCCGTTCTTTGAAGAGCCGCAGGTCTTTGCCGGTGCTCCCTATCTGAAAGGCGTCAACTTTGAAGCCGTGGGCCGGCCAAGCTTTTATGGCGCGTGGTTAGAGAAACGCTAAGCCCGAACTGCTTGCACCCCTCACCCCAACCCTCTCCCCAAAAAGGAGAGGGAGCCAGTTCAGCGTGGTGGTCAGGTGCGGAGTAAATCGAGGTACGGACAGTTCTGCCAATATGAGCACCAGTATAAAACGTGGTATGGGCTGCCCCCTCACCCCAACCCTTTTCCACAGTGAGAGGAAGCTGGAGCGGTGTTGTGTCCAGGTGCGGAAGTTGGTTTGTAGTGCGTTAGTTTTCGTTCGCTAGTTCGAGGCCAAAGTCAGGCACGGAAACTCATTGGTGGCACGGACTGTCCCCTCTCCCTGTGGGAGAGGGTTAGGGTGAGGGGCCACAACGCCATATTCGAGGAGATAAAGATGCTGAAATACCTGAGTGGCCGAACCGGGCAGGCGTTGCTGGTGCTGTGGGCGGCATTCACCCTGTCGTTTATCTTGCTGCAGGTGCTGCCCGGTGACGCGATCCTGATTAAATTCCAGAATCCGGATATGGGGCTTAGCCCGGCTCAGATCGCCGACATGCGCGCCGCCTACGGTGCCGATGTGCCCCTGTGGCAGCAATATCTGCATACGTTGGGGAATTTCCTGCGCGGTGATTTGGGCTATTCGATCCAGAACGGCGTGCCGGTAAGTGCCTTGCTGGCTGCCAACCTGCCCGCCACTCTGCAATTAGCGGTGCTGGGTTTCACCCTGGCCTTGCTGTTGGCGCTGGTCATTGCGTTTGTCTCCAATCTGATTGGTTTTGGCTGGCTGAAGTCGGCGCTGCAATCGCTGCCCGCGCTGTTTGTATCGGTACCAACCTTCTGGCTTGGCATCGTGTTGATCCAGATCTTTTCATTCCGGCTGAAACTGGTGCCGATCATCAATCCAGGGGAGTGGATTGGGCTGCTGTTGCCGATCGCCACCTTGGCAATCCCAATCTCTGCCCCGCTGGCGCAGATCCTGATCCGCAGCATCGATAGCGTACAAACTCAGCCGTTTGTGGCGGTGGCGCGTGCCAAAGGGGCTAGCCGTAGCGGAGTGCTGTGGCGGCATGTGGCACGTAACGCGATGCTGCCGGTGCTGACCATTGCGGGCATTCTGTTTGGCGAACTGATCGCCGGGGCATTGATCACAGAAACCGTATTTGGCCGCAGTGGCCTGGGGCAACTGACGCAGCAGGCGGTCGTGAACCAGGACGTGGCGGTGTTACAGGCGGTGGTGATGATCTCTGCCGCCGCCTTTGTCTTCCTCAATCTGTTGGTCGATCTGCTGTTCCCGCTGCTCGATCCCAGACTGAAAACCTATGCAGGAGCGACCCGATGAGCAGTATTCCGTTGGAAAAATCCGTGATGCCGGAACGCGATCTGTCCGGTGGGGAAACCGAAGGTAGTTTACTCACCGCCAGGCGCGCTCAGCGGCGTTATCCGCTTAGCCTGTGGCTGGCCTGGATCGTGCTGGGTATCGCTGTGCTATGGGCGATCGCTCCGGAGATCTTTACTGCGTACAGCGGCACGGAAGGGATTGTTGGGGCACAGCGTCTGGCACCCGGTGGTGAGCATTGGCTAGGCACCGATCCGCTGGGGCGCGATCTTTACGCTCGGATCGTGTATGGCGCATCGCACACTTTATCCGCAGCGTTAGTTGCCGTGGCGCTGGGTCTGGTTGTGGGCACGTCGTTGGGCGTGGTCGCCGGGGCTTTGGGCGGCATCGTTGATGATGTTGTGATGCGTCTGGTTGATGTTTTGCTGTCGATCCCTGGGCTGCTGCTTTCCTTGAGCGTGATCATTCTGCTGGGCTTCGGCACGGTGAATGCGGCGCTGGCGGTGGGGATCTCGTCGGTGGCCAACTTTGCACGCCTGGCTCGCGCGGAAGTGCTGCGGGTACGGCACAGCGACTACGTTGAGGCAGCCTACGGCAGCGGCGGGCACTTTTGGGCGGTGCTATGGCGCCATATTCTGCCTAATTCGCTGACCTCGGTGATTGCATTCTCTGCCCTACAGTTTGGCAATGCCATTCTGGCGATCGCCACCCTGAGTTTCCTGGGATACGGCACGCCACCGCCCACGCCGGAGTGGGGCTTGCTGATCGCCGAAGGGCGTAATTACATCTCAACGGCCTGGTGGCTGACTACCTTCCCCGGCCTGATGGTGGTTGCCGTGGTGCTGGCTGCCAACCGTATCAGCCATGCATTAGGGAGCGCGCGCCGATGAACCTACAGACAACCGTCTCACCTGCGCCACTGCTGGAACTGGATAACGTTTCTATCGCCTATCAGCAGGGCACCAGTAGCCAGCGGGTGGTGCACAACGTTTCTTTTACCATTCAGCCGGGGGAAGTCGTTGCCCTGGTTGGGGAATCGGGATCGGGTAAAACCACCACGGCCCAGGCGATTATCGGCCTGCTGGCGGAAAATGGCCGCCTGGAGCAGGGGGCGATCCGGCTCAATGGCACCGATATTGCGCACTGGTCACCGCGCCAGTTGGATGCGGTGCGTGGCGCTCAGATAAGCCTGATCCCGCAAGATCCCGCCAGTTCGCTGAACCCGGTGAAAACCATCGGTGAGCAGGTTGCCGAGATCATCAACATTCACCAACGCCTGCCACGCAAGCTGGTACAGCTTCGGGTAGTGGAGTTACTCACCCGTGTGGGGCTGACTCATCCTGAATTGCGCGCACGCCAGTATCCGCATGAACTTTCCGGCGGCATGAAACAGCGGGTGCTGATTGCCATCGCCATTGCGTTACGGCCCGCGTTGATTATTGCCGATGAGCCGACCAGTGCGCTGGACGTGACGGTGCAAAAACGCATCCTCGATCTGATCGACGAACTGCGTCAGGAGTTTGGCACGGCGGTGCTGTTCGTCACTCACGATTTGGGCGTGGCGGCGGAACGGGCCGACCGGCTACTGGTGTTTCGTCACGGCAGGGTGCAGGAGCAGGGGCAAACAGCGGTGGTATTGCAGGCCCCGGCGCATGAGTATACCCGCCGTTTGTTTGCCGATGTGCCTTCGTTGGCCTCCATCGCTCCACCAGCGATCGTCCGTAAGGCGGAACCGGCGATCGTCGTCAACGAACTGGTGAAGGATTTCCGTTTTGCTGGCAGAGGCGGGCAGGCATTCCGGGCGTTGGATCGGGTGTCGTTCAGCGTGCAGCGCGGCACCACGCATGCGTTGGTCGGCGAGTCCGGCTCCGGCAAAACCACCTTGGCCCGCTGCCTGCTGGGGTTTCAGCGGCCGGATGCGGGGCAAATCATTATCGACGGCGTCGATTTTACCCGGCTGAAGGGCGAGGCGCTGCGCCAGTTTCGGCGGCGTATTCAACTGGTCTATCAAAACCCCTTTGCTTCGCTCGATCCGGCGCAAACCCTGTATCAGGCGATCGAAGAGCCGTTACTCAACTTTGAGCCTGTCGCCAAAGCAGAGCGTTATCGGCGGGTGCGGGAATTGTTCGAACGAGTTGCTCTGCCTGCCGAACTCCTGGCGCGTAAACCGCGTGAGCTTTCAGGGGGCCAGCGCCAACGGGTTGCTATCGCTCGTGCTCTGATACTGCAACCTCGGGTGCTGGTATTGGATGAAGCCACCTCGGCGCTGGACGTAACCGTGCAGGCGCAAATCCTGCGCTTATTAGAGCAGCTACAGCGTGAGTTGGGGCTGACCTACCTGTTTATCTCACACGATCTGGCGACGGTGCGGCAAATCTCGCACAGCGTCTCGGTGCTGTGTCGTGGGCAGCAGGTAGATGCGGGCACTACCGCTGAGGTATTTGCCCGGCCGGGCAGTGACTATACCCGCCAATTGATTGCGGCCATTCCTGGCCGTGCGATGTACCAAACTTTGAAGGATGCCTCATGAGCGCTAAACGTCTCGGCTTTTTTACCCGCCTGCTGGATAACGGCAGTGCTCAGGAACGTTACCGGCTGGCCACCGAGCAGATTGTTCATGCCGAACGCGCCGGGTTCGACACCGCTTGGGTAGCGCAGCACCATTTTCATCAGGATGAGGGCGGCTTGCCTTCACCTCTGGTTTTTTTGGCTCAGGCCGCAGTGCATACCCGGCATATTCGTTTGGGGACTGGAGTGATCACCTTGCCGATGGAGTCTGCCGTGCGCGTGGCGGAAGATACGGCGGTGTTGGATCTGCTTTCCGGTGGCCGGTTGGAAGTGGGGCTGGCGGCGGGCGGAACCCCGTCTTCGTTTAGCGCTTTTGGTATTGATGCCGAGCGGCGCAATGCGGCGTTTAACGATAATTTACGCATTCTGCTGGACGCCTGGGGCGGTGAAGCGCTCGGCAACGCCGCCAACCGTCTATATCCGGCCGCCCCCCAACTGAAAAAACGCGTCTGGCAAGCCACCTTCTCGGTTGACGGTGGGATCCGAGCCGGTAAGGCTGGAGATGGGCTGATGTTGTCACGTACTCAACCCAGGCCGTCAGATGCACCGGATACGCCACTCGATGAGCTGCAAAATCCGATTATTGATGCCTATCTCGCCGCGCTGCCGCCTGGGGTAGAGCCCCGGATCATGGGATCGCGCACCGCTTTTGTAACCGAAGATCAGAACCGTGCACGTGATTTTGCTGCACAAGGGCTTAGCCGTGGATTGGAACGTTTACGCGCCAGTGGGCATCAGGTACAGGATGAGTCGCTCGACGGTCTGATCCGCGCTTTTGACGTGCATCTCGGTACGCCAGAGCAGGTGATCACCTCGTTGCAACGGGATAGCGCGCTGGCCCGCGTCACCGATTTGGCATTTCAGGTGCACTCTATCGATCCGCCACACGCCTATATTTTGCGCTCTATTGAGCTGATTGCTCGCGACGTTGCACCGGCACTGGGCTGGCAGCGGCGCAATCCTGCCACGTTGGCTTATTCACATCACGCAGAGGAAAACGTATGACCGACACCCAGGATCATCTGACCAGACTGGCTAAAATCGCCCCAGACTCTCCTTTGGCACAGGCCAGAGCAACACGTCAGGCGGCAACCGACGGGATTGAGGCCAGCTATCAGAGACTGTTTGCGCCACAGGAGGTGGGCGGTTTCACCATTGCGGAGCGCCTGCTGTTGGCGCAGCGTATCAGTGAATGGCACGGCGATCGGCAACTGGCGGCGCATTATGCCCAATTGCAGCAGACTCAGCCCGCAGACGGACCACGTTTGCAGGCTGCATTGGATCATGCGGAACGCCTGGCCTTCAAACCCGCCGGGGCAGAAGCTAAACACTTACAGGCTCTGCAACAGGCGGGGTGGTCATTGGATGACATCGTCACGCTTTCACAGCTGATCGCTTTTGTCAGTTTCCAGAGCCGTCTGCTGTACGGCTACCGCTTGCTGGTAGGATTGCCGGTAGCGACCAGTGGCCGTGCTCCCGTTCGAGCTTCCGCCTGGCGCACCGCGAGTCATACAGCCAGTGGTCGACATGCACCGCCTGCGTTCACCAGCCAGGAGTTGGGATGGGAGCCCTGGATTGCGGCTAAACCCTTGGAGGCGTTTGACGAATCGGGAAAAGCCTTGCTGACCAAGTTCGGTCACGCGGATTCTGACTATTTCCGTTTGTTGGCGCGCGATCATGCGGTGTTGGAACAACGAACCATCACGGATCGGGCCATTTTCTACACCGCTGGTGGTCTGGCCCGCCAGGATCGGGAGTTGGCTGCGGCGGTGGCCAGCAAGGTGAACGGCTGTATTTACTGTGCCTCGGTGCATGCGCGTAAAGCGGCGCAGTTATCCAAAAGGGCAGAAGAGGTGCAGCGCTTGCTGGATATCGCGCCGGGAGGGATCTTGAGCGAGGGGCAGGGTGAGGATTGGCGTACACAAATAGACTTTGCCGCAGCGCTTTCGGCCACGCCACCGCAGGCCAATGCGGCTCAGCTGGTTGCGTTACGCCAACAAGGGTTGGGCGAACTTGAGCTGTTGGACCTGGTGCAGGCGACGGCCTTCTTTGCCTGGGCCAACCGGTTGATGCTGACACTCGGCGAGCCTTATGACGATTGAGTCACCCGGTGTTAAACAGCAAAAAGCCCGCTTAGTTGCCTAAGCGGGCTTTTCTAAATATGGCTCCTCTGACTGGACTCGAACCAGTGACATACGGATTAACAGTCCGCCGTTCTACCGACTGAACTACAGAGGAATCGTGTGAACGG
>RCUM01000590.1_pt1 | contig 19673 bp, 17 predicted proteins | sample 2166141 | NCBI WGS metagenome assembly RCUM01 (sample SAMN09932756, study PRJNA488358) | compost metagenome | isolation source: compost soil in crotonic acid-enriched | place: Germany: Experimental Botanical Garden
CGGTGACGTCGATACCTAAATCTTTCAGTACCTTGGCAACGTTGATCCCTTTACCCGCCGCATGGAGACCGGCGGTTCTTACCAGGTTAACCTCACCCCGTTCGATCTCCGGGCAAAAGCCCACCAGATCGTAAGCCGGATTCAGGGTTATGGTTGCTACTCTTCTGCTCATGCTGCACCCTCGCCAAGACCTTCACTGATGGCTTCGCCGATGGCTTTCAGCGCCGCTTCAGCATCGTCACCACTGGCGGTAAAGCGCAAGTGATGACCTTTTTTCACTCCCAGTGCCACAACCTTCATCAGGCTGCGGCCGTTAGCCGGTTTACCGCTGCCGTCGAGATTGGTGACGGTAATTTCACTCGAGAACTGTTTGATTACGTTGACCAGCGCAGTGCCTGGGCGGGCATGCAGGCCATGCTCGTTGCGCACCACGTATTCCGCACTCAGAACCGCGCTCTCTTCGGCAACTTCGCTGGTCAGTAACGCCAGCACGCCCACCGCATCGGCGTTCAGCAAGCGTTCAGCTTTTTGGCTCACTAACAGATCGCTTAAGTAGTTCAGCACCGTCAGCGGTTGTTGATCGGCGACGGCGACGGTCAGCAACAGTGCGACCTTTTCGCCCTCTTCATCAAACGCCTGTGCCGGGCGGCTGACGGTGGCGGCGCTGGTCAGGTTGCCTTCGGTACTGTCGCTCAACCAGATCCCCTGGCCCAGATTCAGCGGCTTGCGGGTGATCACATCACTGACAAACTGGGCGTTAACCGCACCGATTTTTTGCAGACGGCCCGCGTTCAAAGCTTGCAGCGTCATCAGCGAATCGGCGGCCACGTCAAGAGCAATCAGTGAAGCATCAAACTTGAATTCAGCCGCCAGCTTCTCGCCCATCAGCAAACTGCGCAGTTCTTCGGCTGAAGTCGTTTTTGCCAACTGTTCAGCGACGCTGTCATCACTGAGCACGTGTGTGAGCTGACGCAGTAGCGCCAGGTGTTCATCGGAACGCGCGGCAATACCGATCACTACATAGGCTGTCTGGCCTTCGCCCCACTCGATACCCTGTGGAAACTGGAATACCTGAACACCGGTGTTCAGCACCAGATCGCGGGTATCTGTAGTGCCATGTGGAATGGCGATGCCGTTGCCCAGATAAGTGGAGGTTTGCAGCTCACGCTGCAGCATGCCGTCTACATAGGCGGCGCTGACGCATCCGGCGGAGGTAAGCGCTGCCGCTACCTGCCGGATGGCTTCCTGTTTGCCGCTAGCGGCAGCTCCCAGGTGAATATCTTGCTGTGACAACTGGAACATGGTTCTCCTCTCCTGCTGAATTGAATCGTTTCAGCCAAGTTAAGAAAAAGGAGCGTTACCCATCGCCTAACCAGGCCATCGATGACGCTGAAACGTTTCAATGAGTGTGTGAGCAGCTATCATCGAAAGCAAGTTTTCTCGATCTCGGCGTGATAGTTTTTTGACCTTACGCACACTTTTCGGGCTAAAGCCCCCATCCACAGGGGAAAATGGCATACTGTGCTGAAACAGTGCTGAAGGAAGATAACAACATGGTTGCCACCGGTATCGGGGTCATTATCGTTAACGCTCAAGGGCAAATCCTGCTGGGGAAACGCTGCAGTACACATGCCCCTTTTTGGTCGATCCCCGGAGGGCATCTGGATGCAGGGGAAACCTTTGAACAGTGCGCTCAACGCGAAATCGCCGAAGAGACCGGGTTGCAGATAGCTCCGCCAACCTTTATTGGCGTCAGCAATAATCTGCAAACCTGGCGCGCAGAGGGAAAACATACGGTGTCGATCTGCATGCTGGTTCAGCATCCAGGAGGAGAAGCCGAGCTGAAAGAGCCGGAAAAATGTGCCGAATGGCGCTGGTGTTCCCCGCACGACCTGCCGGAGCCCCATTTTGAAGCGAGCAGAACGGCGATCCACCTATGGTTGAACCAACAGGCATATCTACCTGTATTGTGACGTTGTTCCCGCCAATTTCTCTTCTTTTTATCAAAGAATAGCGCTATATAATTTAGCATATAACGCTATTTTATTGTTCAATCACTCTACTTTTCACTGTAAATACCCCTAAGGTATTAGGTTTCTTTTGCGAAAATATCTATACTTATCCAGATGTTTCTGACCTGGTGTCGAAACCTTTTTGGCAAGTTTTTCCTTGGTATTTCATAACTATAAGTGGGTTCAATATGAGCAAAAAACAAGCTGGCTTTGAAAAGCGACGCCGGTGGGGATGGCTTTGGATTTTGGTGATCGGGATTATTCTCGGTGCCGCACTACTGGCAGGGACCGCAACGGTCTTCCATAAAACCAGCGATACCGCCTTCTGCGTCTCCTGCCACACCATGCAACAACCTCTGGCCGAATATCAAGGCAGTGTCCACTTCCAGAACTCCAAGGGGATCCGCGCTGAATGTGCCGATTGCCACGTCCCTCATGAGCCGCTCGATTACCTGTGGACCAAGATCCGCGCGGTGAAAGACATTTACGGCGAAATGACCGGCAAAATCGACACCCCGGAAAAATACGAAGCCCATAAGCTGGCCATGGCGCAATCGGTCTGGAAGACGCTGAAAGAAAACGATTCAGCCACCTGCCGTTCTTGCCATAGCTTCGATGCCATGGATATCACCGCCCAGCGTCCTGAAGCCCGTATTCAGCACCCGGTGGCCATCAAGCAAGGCGAAACCTGTATCGATTGCCATAAGGGCGTTGCGCATATCCTGCCGGATATGAGCGGTGCCGCACAGGCGGGCGCTGCCGAACTGGCGAAAGCCGCGGCGGAAACCTCTCCAACAGCAACCACGCTGTTCACCATCGCCACCGAACCGTTCTTCCTGAAAGCCGACGATACGCATAATGCCGGTAACCTGATGCCTTCAACCGAAGTTCACGTTGTGAAACAGGAAGGTGACAAGGTGCTGGTAGATGTCAGCGGCTGGCAACAGGATGGCGTCAGCGAAGTATTCTACGCCGCACAAGGTAAACGTATCCTCAGCGTCCTGCTGGGCGAAGACGCGCGCAAACTGCTGAAAACCGGCAGCACCATGACCGATGCCGAAACCGGCCTGGTATGGCATCAGGTTTCACTGCAGGTCTGGTTGCCACGTAAACAACTGATCGACGATGAGCAGAAAATCTGGCGTTACACTGCCGATATGATGTCCGCTAACTGTACCGGCTGCCACGGCCTGACCGCCCTTGATCGCTTCAACGCCAACCAGTGGATCGGCGTGATTAAAGGTATGGCTCCTCGCACCTCGCTGTCACAAGAACAACTGCGCGTTCTGACGCAGTACGTTCAGAAACATGCCAGCGATATGCAACCTGCCACACCGGCCAAAAGTTAAGGGAGAAGCGAAATGAGCAAGTATCAACAACAACCATTAGCCATGAGCCGCCGTCGTTTCCTGACCGGTGCCAGCGCCCTGGCCGCCGTGCCTCTATTTGCGGGTCTGTGGCCTAAATCAGCATTGGCGGAAGCCATCAGCCAGGCATTGCCACAGTTCGTGGCCTTACGCCAGGCACAAAAAGGCATTCTGACCGGCGCGCACTGGGGCGCCTTTGAAGCCATCGTGCAAGATGGAAAAATGGTCGGCGTGTTGCCGGTCAAAGACGATCCTTACCCGAACGATCTGATCACCATGGCCCCCCACCAGGTCCATGCGGAAAACCGTATCAAGTACCCAATGGTACGTAAAAGCTGGTTGGAAGGCGGCCCTGGCAGCCGTACCGAACTGCGCGGCAACGATGAATGGGTGCGCGTCAGCTGGGAAAAAGCGATCGATCTGGTCGGTAACGAAATCGTCCGTTTGCAAAAAGATCACGGCCCGCAGTCAATTTATGCCGGTTCTTACGGCTGGAAAAGCGTGGGCATGCTGCACAACAGCCGTACCCTGCTGCAACGCCTGATGAACCTGAGCGGTGGCTTCCTTGGCTATGCCGGTGACTATTCTACCGGTGCTGCACAGGTGATCATGTCGCACGTGATGGGGTCAATGGAGGTTTACGAACAGCAAACCGCCTGGCCAAACGTCATCGACAACAGCCAACTGGTGATCCTGTGGGGCTGTAACCCGATGATTACGCTGAAAAACAGCTGGAACGTGCCAGACCATGTCGGCCAGACCGGCTTTGAGGCGCTGAAGAAGAAAGGCACCCGCATCATCAGCATCGATCCGGTGCACAGTGACAGTGCCAAATATGTCGGCGCACAGTGGATCGCTCCGCGTCCGTACACCGACAGCGCGATGCTGATCGGTATCGCCCACACCCTATTGACCGAAAAGCTGCATAACCCGGACTTCCTGAAAACCTACACCGTAGGCTTCGACAAGTTCCAGGCCTATCTGCTGGGTGAAACCGACGGTACGCCGAAAACTGCCGAGTGGGCAGCCGATATCAGCGGCGTCGATGCTGAAGTGCTGCGCCAGTTGGCACGTGATATGGCGAAACAACGCACCATGATCATGGGCGGCTGGGGGATCCAGCGTCAGCATCACGGTGAGCAGCAGCACTGGTTGCTGGTGACCGTGGCGGCCATGCTTGGCCAGATCGGCCTGCCAGGCGGCGGCTTTGGCTTCAGCTATCACTACTCTTCCGGTGGTAGCCCGACGGCTAAAGGCGGCATCCTCTCCGGTATCTCTGCGGGGAATGCACCGAAGAATTCACCAACGCCAATCCCGGTGGCTCGTATCGCCGAGTGCCTGACCAACCCAGGCAAGACCATTCACTTCAATGGGACCGATGTCACCTACCCAGACGTGAAGATGGTGTACGTGGCCGGTGGTAATACCTTCCACCAGCATCAGGACACCAACAATCTGGTCAAAGCCTGGCAGCGGCCGGAAACCATCGTGGTTAACGAACCGTATTGGACGGCCACGGCCAAGCATGCGGATATCGTGCTACCTGCGACCACCAGCTATGAGCGTAACGATCTGGAGATGGGCGGCGACTACTCACAGCTGTACGTCTTCCCGATGCATCAGTGCGTACCGCCGCAGCATGAGTCACGCAACGACTTCGATATCTTCGCCGCTCTGGCCGCCAAGCTTGGCGTGCTGGATGCCTTTACCGAAGGCAAAGACGAAACCCAGTGGCTGAAAGGCATGTACGACGACATGAAGTTGCAGGCCCGCGCCGCCCGCGTTGCCCTGCCGCCGTTTGACATGTTCTGGGAGTCGAACAACTACATTCGTTTCCCGATCCCGCAGGAAAACAAACAGTGGGTACGTTTCGCCGATTACCGTGAAAACCCGCTGCTTAATCCGTTGGGGACTCCGTCCGGCAAGATTGAGATCTATTCCGATGCCATCTCGAAGATGGAGTATCTGGATTGCAAAGGTATTCCTACCTGGATGCCGCCGCATGAATGGTACCGTGGCCCAGAGGCAGCCAAATACCCGCTGTCACTGAATACCGCGCACCCGACCAACCGCCTGCACTCACAGCTCGACAACACGCCGCTGCGTAAGAAGTATGCAGTGGCCGACCGTGAAGCGATCTTGATCCATCCAGAGGATGCCAAATCGCGCAATATCACCAACGGCGACCTGGTGCGGGCGTTTAACGACCGTGGCCAGATCCTGGTTGGCGCTATTGTCAGCGAAGATGTGCGCCCAGGAGCGGTTCGGATCAGCGAAGGTGCCTGGTACGATCCGGCCGATCCATCAACGCCGGGGTCAATCTGTAAGAACGGCAACGTCAACTGCCTGACTTTCGATATTGGCTCATCCAACCTGGCACAGGGCAACTGTGGCCAGATGGCACAGTTGGAAATTGAGAAATATCAGGGCGAAGTGCTGAAGAATACCGCGCACGACGTTCCTGCTGGCGCATAACCGCTAGCCACCAGCGCAGGGTGATGGTGACATCGCCCTGCTCTTTTCCTGCCGACAAATACACTCTATTTACCCATTCCTTGATTGAAACAGGTTTTTGTTTTTTTTAAACGAGCGTATTATGCGCGCGTCTCCCTTCTCTTTGGCTAGTCATTCAGCTTATGCGTACTTCAACAGCGGCGACACGACGTTTGCCCGATTTAACTTCGTTGGCATTTCTGGTCGTGGCTTTTCTCACCGGGATTGCTGGTGCCCTACAGACGCCCACGCTGAGTCTGTTCCTCTCCACCGAAGTGAACGTACGGCCAACGATGGTCGGGCTGTTCTTTACCGGCAGCGCGGTGATCGGCATTTTGGTCAGCCAGTTTCTGGCCAGCCGCTCAGATAAGAGGGGCGATCGCAAATCACTGATCTTTCTCTGCTGTATGTTAGGTGCCTTGGCTTGTGCGCTGTTCGCCTGGAACCGTAACTATTACCTGCTGCTGTTCGTCGGCGTGCTGCTGAGCAGCTTTGGCTCGACCGCCAACCCACAAATGTTTGCCCTGGCACGGGAACATGCCGAGCACACCGGCCGGGGAACGGTGATGTTCAGTTCTATCCTGCGTGCTCAGGTTTCGCTGGCCTGGGTGATTGGCCCGCCGATCGCCTTTGCGCTGGCCTTGGGGTTTGGTTTTAAGGTGATGTATCTGGCCGCCGCCGCTGCCTTTATTCTCTGTGGAGCGTTGGTATGGAAGATGTTGCCCTCCATGCCAAAAGTGCAGAGCACCGGCGGAGCTACGCTGGAAGCACCACGGCAGAACCGCCGTGATACGTTATTGCTGTTTATGGCCTGCACGCTAATGTGGACGGCCAACAGCATGTATTTGATCAATATGCCGCTGTATATGGTGCAAGAATTACAATTACCGGAAAAATTGGCGGGAATATTGATGGGCACCGCTGCCGGGCTGGAAATCCCGACCATGTTACTCGCTGGCATGGTGGCCCAACGCTTTGGCAAGCGTTTCCTGATGCGCTGCGCGGTGATTGCCGGGGTGCTGTTTTATGCCGGGCTACTGTTTATAACAGGTACTTGGCAACTGATCGCCCTGCAACTACTGAACGCGCTGTTTATCGGGGTGCTGGCGGGAATTGGTATGCTCTATTTCCAGGATTTGATGCCCGGCCAAGCCGGGGCGGCCACCACGCTGTTTACCAATACCACCCGCGTTGGTTGGATTATTGCCGGTTCGATCGCCGGAGTCGTGGCTGAAATGTGGAGTTATCACGCGGTATTTTACTTTGCGTTGGCGATGGTGCTGGGTGCAGTGCTATGTATGTGGCGGCTGAAGGACACTCAAGGGGCAGTATCCGCCTCCAACTTGGCAAGATAGATCAGCGCCTCATCACGGCGGTCGTGGCACATTTCACGGCTGGCCTGCAGACTACCGCAGACTTTGGGCCGCAGCGGCGAATGAAATATTCCACAGCGCAGTTGCTGGTCCAGATGGATGCAACGGGTATTGGCCGGTTTGCCGTTGGGCATACCAGGGATCGGGCTGGAAATCGAAGGTGCGATACAGCAGGCACCACAGTCGGCACGGCAGTCCATCTGCGATCCTATGGGGGCTGATTATGTGGTTGAGACAATAGCAGAACGCCGCATTAAGTTATACTCATTCACAATGCTTACCAATAGTGCTAGAGTTTGTTTTTCATGGAGTGGAAAGCTTAGAACTATCAATGGAGTGAGATCATGTCAGATAAAAATTTCAACCCAAGTTGGGAAGGCTACATGGGGGACTTCCTGAAGGGTAATGTCGGGATCAACCAGCTAAAACCCCAACATGAGTTCCTTGATACTATCGGCTTAGAGAAAGCATTAAGCGATAATACGCAATATCACGTCGTTCTCACGATCGCTGAGGCAAAAGGTATTATTGATGACATCAACTCTCGCCGCCCTGGAAACCCAGGTCTGGGCCGTGGTGAAGCGTTCGCTCGGGGCTTTGAGCAACACAGTACCAGTCGTGGCGACGCGTTCGCCAGAGGTATTGAACCCAAAAATGTCGTCTCCTCTGTATTTAAAGTGACAGATCCTGTTTCTACTTATGCAGGCAATATAAATGACATGCGCGGGCTATATGACATCATCATTGAATTCAAGAGATTAGGAATAACGGCCACGGTGTTCACAGGGGCAAATGGAGTGAATCTTATTCACATATCCGGCTATGCTGGGCTTAGAAGAACTATAACTGGAACGCGATATGCTGCTAACCATCCACAAATGTTAGCGATGGGAATAGGACAGCAAGGCATTAATGCTGGAATAGTCAGGGGTGTAAGATTTTGTATTCTTTTCTCTGTTGGCTATCGAATTATAGAAAGTATATTTAAAGATGATTACACCCTGGCAGACTTTATCGGGAACATAACTATGGATATGGCCAAGACAGCGATTGCTGCGGCAGCATCCTTTGTAGCAGGAGTTGTATTGACAGCGACTACTCTTGTTGCGGGTAGTATTATTATTAGTGCAGGAATAATTTTTATTATTGGGTTCGCCACCGTCATTCTTTTAGATGTGATCGATAAGAAATATGGAATAAGTGAAAGGTTAATCGCATTACTGAAAGAAAAGAACCGGGTAAAACCAAAAACACCTGAGGCAAATTTTCATTTTATCCTCAATGGCCTAGGCAGATAGATATGAATAATAAATACTTTAAAATATTTCTGGCCGCAGTACTCTTTGTACTATGTTCATTCGCTGCATTAATAACCTACCAGTATGTTGCATCATTAGTATTCATGGAAGATGAGATAACATTTTCCGCGCCTGTTCTTATGGTTTTTCTTTCCAGTCCACTACTATTATATGCAATGCTTGGTAGTATGTATTTCTTTATTTCCAATAAACGCCCAAAATACGACAAAGGCGTTACGCGATATTTGGCTTATCTAATGTTCACCTCATTTGTCATCAGTTTACCTATTTCTTTTTATGTTGATTACAAGCTGAAAAATGCAGGTTATTCAACGTGTGATAAAATATCATGGCAGTCACCTACAACTTATGTCACGAACCTATCACTTTGCCAATGATACTTTCTATAATTTAAGGATTGTCATGTGAAAAACAGACACTGGAAAATATTAGGGGCAACAGTACTGCTAATTATATTCATTGGTGGAACTTTAATGATTTACAGTTACGCTACTTCATTGATATTAATGAAGGATGAAATAACTTTTTCAGCCTCTATATTTATGTGCTTCTTTGGATCACCTCTGATACTCTATGCCCTATCTGGTTCTGTTTTTTTCTTTATTTTCGATAGATTGCCAAGACATAATATGATAGCTGTTAAGCATTTAACGAGATTGGCAGTGGCATCAATCCTTTTTAGTTTGCCGGTTTCCTTGTATGTAAACTACAAACTTAACCATGATGGTTATTTGACGTGCGATAAAATATCTTGGATGTCACCGACGACTTATGTAAAAGATTTATCACTTTGCAAATGATGTTTACTATAACATAGAGGGATTTATGGCTAATTTGATTTATGCAAGTATCAACGGTATTAAGCAAGGTTTGATATCCGCTGGTTGCTCGACTCTTGACTCCATTGGCAATAGATGTCAAAAAGGACATGAGGATCAAGTTTACATTCTTGCTTTCGATCACAATATATCCAGAATGCAAAATGTATCCCACCAGCCAGTCAGAATAACCAAGCCGATTGACAAATCATCGCCCTTGCTTGGAATGGCAATATCAAATAATGAAAAATTACAAATTGCATTGTACATGTACCGTGTCAATCCGGCTGGGACTTTAGAAGTTTTTTATACTATAAAGCTTAAGGATGCCTATATCTCAGACATCACCCAGCACTGCCCAAATGCACTTACACAAAATGATGGTCAGCCCTACGAGATCATTTCATTATCCTACACAAGCATTGATTGGCAGCATAATATTTCAGGCACATCGGGCTATAGTATATGGGATGAGAGAGTTTATTGATTTAGTGAATAGCCAGCAGATTTTCTGGTGGCTACTTATTTAACATATCAACATTAAGACTACTATGAATAATAAATACTTTAAAATATTGCTATCAACAGTGCTCTTAATATTCTTTTCATTTGCAACATTATTAGTCTGGCAGTATGTTTTAGCGTTAGTATTCATGGAGGATGAAATAACCTTTTCCGCATCTGTTCTTATAACTTTCCTTTCCAGTCCACTGCTAATATATGCCATGCTTAGCGGTATATATTTTTTTATTTTCAATAAGCGCCCAAAATACGACAAAGGAATCACTCGATATTTGGTCTATCTAATGTTTACCTCATTTGTTATCAGCTTACCCATTGCTTTATATGTTGATTATAAACTAAAGCATACCGGTTATTTAACATGTGACAGGATATCATGGCAGTCACCAACAACTTATGTCACCAACCAATCACTTTGCCAGTGATGTTTTCGATAAGCTAAGGATAGTCGTGTGAAAAACAGATACTGGAAGATATTAGGTACAACGGTATTGCTAATGATATTTACGGGCATATCTTTAATGATGTACAGTTACGTAATTTCGTTAATATTAATGAAAAGTGAAATAAAATTCTCCTCATCTGTATTTATTGTTTTCTTTTCTTCACCTTTGTTAATCTATGTTTTATCTGGTTCTGTTTATTTTTTTGTTTTTGATAGATTACCTAAGCATAATAAGATAACGATCAATTATTTGACTAAGCTAACACTGGCATCAATCCTTTTTAGTTTACCGGCTTCCTTGTATGTAAACTACAAACTCATACATGATGGCTATTTCACATGCGATAAAATCTCTTGGATGTCACCAACGACTTATGTGAAAGATTTATCACTTTGTAGATGAGTGGCATTTCCCGCTATACCCGCTAATTAGACAAAGAAATACATCACAATATGTAAAGTGACGCCCCTCACCCTAACCCTCTCCCGCAGGGAGAGGGGACTGAATGTGCTACAACTTAACGTCAGTAACTGGCCTCGGCACCGCAATAACTCCATCTCGCTTAGGACAAACCACGGATAAACTTCAGTACCTGACTACAGCGCCATTATTACCCTTTGGGAGAGCCGCCAAGCATGCCACAGACAGACTTCTGCACCTGACCACAACGCCATTGTAGCCCCTTCTCCCTGTGGGAGAGGGCTGGGATAAAGGGCAAAACCACCAAAATAGCGCTCCTAACCGCTGAAGATTGCACCAATCCCCCCAAATATCCGCTTTACATGCACACATCGCGCACGTACCATTGAGCTAGTACAAAAGAACTCAAGGCCAACGGCCAATCAGGAGCAATAATGTCTGCGGACACCATCCAGAAGCTTTCCCGCCCTTCCGTACTCGGTGGCGCGATGATCATTGCCGGTACCGCCGTAGGTGCAGGTATGTTCTCTATTCCTATCGTAACTTCTGGCGTGTGGTTCAGCGGCTCCGTGGCGCTGCTGATTTATACCTGGTTCTGTATGCTGATCTCCGGACTGATGATCCTGGAAGCCACCATGAATTATCCGGCGGGCGCCAGCTTCCACACCGTGGTCAAAGATCTGCTCGGTAAAGGCTGGAATACCCTTAACGGCCTGTCGATCACCTTCGTACTCTATATTCTGACCTATGCCTATATCTCGGCGGGCGGCTCGATCATCGCCCATACGCTGGAAGGCGTCTTTGGGTCCAACCAAACCCTGTCGGGATTGGTGTTTGCCATCGTCGTGGCCTTTATCGTCTGGTTATCCACCCGTGCCGTGGATCGCCTGAGCACCATTCTGATCGGCGGTATGGTGATCACCTTTGTGTTGTCCGTCGGTGATATGTTCACCCACGTGCAGCCTGCCGTGTTGTTCAACCAGGGGGGCAGCGACGCCAACTACCTGCCCTATGCGCTGGCGGCATTGCCTTACCTGCTGACCTCGTTCGGCTACCACGGCAACGTGCCCGGCCTGGTGAAGTATTATCAGAAAGACAGCGGTGCCGTGGTGCGCAGCCTGGTATACGGTACCTTACTGGCGCTGGCGATCTATATCCTGTGGCAGTATGTGATCCAGGGCAATATCGCCCGTGATGCCTTCAAGCAGGTGATCGCCGAAGGGGGCAACATCGGCAGCCTGCTCAAGCAGATGGGTAACGTTTCCAGTAGCTATGCGGTAGGCCAACTGCTCAATGCCTTCTCTTATATGGCGCTGGCCAGTTCGTTCCTGGGGGTGTCGCTGGGGCTGTTTGATTTCCTCGCCGACTTCTTCAAGTTCAAGGATAACCAGGCAGGCCGCACCAAATCGGCACTGGTGACCTTCGTGCCGCCAACCCTGGCCGCATTACTGTTCCCGAACGGTTTCCTGTACGCCATCGGCTTTGCTGGGCTGGCCGCCACCATTTGGGCGGTGATCGTCCCTGCGATGATGGCACGCGCCAGCCGCCGCCGTTTCCCACAGGCCAGCTACCGCGCTCCCGGCGGCCAAGGCATGATCCTGTTCATCATCCTGTTTGGGGTGATTAACGCCGTGGCCCACGTGCTAACGCTATTAGATCTGCTGCCGGTGTTTAAATAAGCCTCAAGGGCGGCTAAGGCCGCCCTTTTTCCCCACTCTTTTTGCGCGCGGCTCTTGCCTGAAAAGCACGGCGCGAGTAACTTGTCGCAACTTCCTAAAATCCATTTCGACAGGGTATTCCAATGGCAAGAGCGAACGAAATCAAGCGCGGTATGGCAATCAATTACAACGGCAAACTGCTGCTGGTAAAGGACATCGATGTCCAGAGCCCAAGCGCCCGTGGTGCCAGCACGCTGTATAAAATGCGCTTCTCCGACGTCCGTACCGGGCTGAAGGTAGAAGAGCGTTTTAAAGGTGATGATATTCTGGACACCATCAGCCTCTCCCGCCGCAAGGTAAACTTCTCTTATATTGACGGCGAAGAGTATGTGTTCATGGACGATGAAGACTACACCCCTTATATCTTCAAGAAAGATCAGATCGAAGATGAGCTGCTGTTCATCCCTGAAGCGGGCTTGCCGGGTATGCAGGTACTGACGCTGGATGGCCAGGTGCTGGCGTTGGAACTGCCGCAGACCGTGGATATGGAAATTGTTGAAACCGCTCCGGGCATCAAAGGGGCTTCTGCCAGTGCGCGTAACAAACCGGCCACCATGGCGACCGGCCTGACCATTCTGGTACCGGAGTACCTGAGCAGCGGTGATAAAATCCGTATTCATATTGCAGAACGCCGCTATATGAGCCGCGCAGACTAGTCAACGGTGGGGGCGCAACCTGAGTGCGCCCTGCTTTGCTAGAGTAATTCCGGGAAAAACCGCCGCTTTAACGCCAACTCGACCCCACGAACCTCCGCCAAACCTTTCAACCGACCGATGGCCGAATAGCCCGGATTGGTTTTCTTCTTCAGATCGTCCAGCATCTGGTGACCATGGTCTGGTCGCATTGGGATAGGCCGCAGATCGCCCGCTTTATGGCGGCGCTGTTCTTCAGTCAGAATAGCTTCAACCACCGCTACCATATCCACATCCCCTTGCAAGTGCGCCCCTTCATGGAAGGTTTTAGGGTTTTGCTCGCGGCAAGTGGCGCGCAGGTGGGTAAAGTGAATGCGATCGCCAAAGGTTTCAATCATCCGCACCAGATCGTTATCCGCGCGCACGCCGTAAGAACCGGTACACATGGTGAAGCCGTTATAGATGCTATCTACCGTCTCTTTCAGCCACTGCATATCTTCGATGGTGGAAACAATACGTGGCAAGCCAAGGATGGGGCGCGGTGGATCATCGGGATGCACTGCCAACCTGACCCCCACTTCTTCCGCTACCGGCACGATAGCGCGCAGGAAGACGGCCATATTTTCACGCAGTTGCGCCTTATTGATATGATCGTACTCCGCCAGCCGGGCACGGAACTGATCGAGCGTGTATCCCTCTTCCGCCCCAGGTAACCCGGCAATGATGTTACCGGTCAGCTTGGTAATATCTGCCGTACTCATCGCCTTGAAATAGTCTTGTGCCTGGGCTTGCTCTTCGTCGGTGTAATCTTTTTCCGCCCCGTTACGGCACAAGATATGCAGATCGAAGGCCGCAAAGGCGATCTGATCAAAGCGTAAGGCCTTGGACCCATCCGGCAGTTGGTATTCCAGATCGGTACGCGTCCAGTCGAGGATCGGCATAAAGTTGTAGCACACGGTATCAATGCCACATTCCGCCAGATTGCGCAGCGATTGTTGATAGTTGGCGATATGACGTTGGTAGTTGCCGCTGTGGGTTTTAATTTCCTCGTGCACCGGAATACTTTCCACCACCGACCACACCAGCCCTTTTTCCGCCAACAGAGCCTGCCGCGCCTTGATCTGTTCTACGGGCCACACTTCACCATTAGGGATATGGTGTAACGCGGTCACTACGCCGGTCGCACCTGCCTGACGCACATCATCCAGCGAAACCGGATCGTTCGGCCCATACCAACGCCATGTTTGTTCCATTGATTTATCCTTGTAAAAGTCGCTCTGTCATCGTTGAAGCGGTATCAGTGGTGAGGTAGATCGCAAAATCAAATCAATCCTGTTATACCACATTGCAGTAGATATCATTCATCTTTAACCTTACTGATTAGCGGCATGCTGTCAAAACAGAAACGTCGATTGATTGATCCAACTCACGATCCTGGGATATTTTGGACTGACCAATTTCATTCACCTCTCTACCGCTCTACACTGGCGGTTGTTAACAGATACGCGAGAGCCGGGCATACACCTGCAGATAACTGGTCTGATAGCTTTATGCAAGCGATCAACCTGCCCTTGCTCTCGTCATGGAGCCATTAATGAAAACTATCGCCAACTCACCGTTGCCCGCCAAGACACAACTGCCACAGTACGATCGCCAGAGCCTGCGCAGCCGAATTGTTCACCTGGGTTTTGGGGCTTTTCACCGCGCTCACCAGGCATTGCTAACCGACAAGGTACTCAACCGTAACGGCGGCGATTGGGGGATTTGTGAGATCAGCCTGTTCGGCGGCGATAAACTTTTCCAGACCCTGCGCGATCAGGATCATCTTTACACCGTGTTGGAAAAGGGCGCGGCGGGCGATCAGGCCATCGTGGTGGGGGCCGTTCACGAAAGCGTACATCGCAAATTGGAAGGTATCGACGCCGTGCTGGAAAAGCTGGCCGAGCCACAGGTAGCGATCGTCTCTATGACCATTACGGAGAAAGGCTACTGCATCGAACCGGGTAGCGGCGAATTGGACCTGCAACACGACGCGATCAAAGCCGATTTGGCTAATCCGAGCCAACCCACCACGGTGCCGGGGATCCTGGTGGAAGCACTGCGCCGGCGCCGAGAACGTCATCTGCCCGCCTTTAGCGTGCTGTCCTGCGACAACATTCCAGAGAATGGGCACGTGGTGCGCAATGCGGTGACCGGGCTGGCCAAAGCGCGCGATCCACAGCTAGCCGAGTGGATCGCTCAACATGTCACCTTCCCCAGCACCATGGTCGATCGCATCGTTCCGGCCGCTACGCCAGAAACGCTGGATGAAATTGCTACAGCCCTGGGTGGCGTGCGTGATGAATGCGCTATCGCCTGTGAACCCTTCATTCAATGGGTGGTGGAAGATAATTTTGTTGCTGGCCGCCCACGCTGGGAGGATGCCGGTGTGCAACTGGTGGACGATGTTCTGCCGTTCGAGCAGATGAAACTGCGGATGCTCAACGGCAGCCACTCCTTCCTGGCCTACCTCGGCTATCTGGCGGGTTACCAATACATTGTTGACTGCATGGCGGATGAGAATTATCGCCGCGCCGCGCAACATTTGATGTTGAACGAGCAGGCTCCGACGCTGCAGGTCGCTGGCATCGATCTGGCCGCCTACGCCGAGCAGTTGATCGAACGTTACAGCAACCCGGCACTGCAACACCGCACCTGGCAGATCGCTATGGATGGCACGCAAAAGTTGCCTCAGCGCCTGCTGGAGTCGATCCGTTGGCATCGGCAATATGGCGGCAGCCATGCGGGGCTTGCGCTTGGCGTAGCGGGCTGGATGCGTTATGTCGGAGGGATTGATGACGCCGGGCAACCGATTGATATCCGCGACCCAATGCTGGCCACGTTGCAGCAGGCCGTTAGCAACTCACAGGACGGTGAACCCCGCGTGGCCGCATTGCTGGCGTTGAAAAGCGTGTTTGGCGAGCAGTTGCCAGCGGATAGTGCGTTTGTGGCGGAGGTAACACGGGCCTATCTGTCATTGCGCGATCGAGGGGCACGCCAGACGGTAAAAGATTGGGTAACCACCCAGTTGAATTGATCCCTATCGGCCGCCATGCCAATCTGCCAGGCATGACGGCCACTTGACGTTTGAATCTAGATTAACGGTATTCCAGCGTCATTATTCCGAGTTTTTTCTGCTGATCCAACCACTTGATCTCGCTCTTGCCGAGATTCATTGGCAGCTCTTTGCTACCGCTCTCCAGGCTCGCTAACTGATGTTTGCTGGTGTAGTTTTGCCCATCGCGATGGCATTGCGTTTGCGCCGTTGAGTCAGCGACTTCCACTTTGCAAGGGCCTTCGACAATGGCGCCATAGAAGTGGATCACGCCACCGGTAGCTGCATTGGCCACGCCTGCTGCCAGCCATGAAAACAACATTCCTGCGATCAAAAACAACCGTAAGCTTTTCATGGTCACCTCACTTGTTATTAAACCAATATAAACCGGAAAAAAGTTCTTGGATTAAACGCAAGTTAGAGAGGTTTTATCTATTTATCATCTAGTTAGATGGAAACCCACCTCTCTGGCGGCGCATAATTTATTGCCGGGAAATACGGATTTCAAGTCGGAAAAGTCTTAATTTGCTATCCAGCAACGGCCTGCTGTGAAGACGGCTTGACGTGCGCAATCCTGGTCAGTCGGCTGGGGAATGAAAGGTATCGAGAAAACGAATCAAAATGCGGGATCTGGGGAAGTCATGCCGAGCCCCACTCGGCATGACCAGAGGACTTAACGATAAACTACTGTCATTATTGCGAGTTTTTTCTGCTGATCTACCCACCGCATTTCGGTGGTACCGATATTCAGCGGAAGCTCTTTACTGCTGGCATCAAAACTTGCCAGCCTTTGCGTGCCTGTGTAGTTTTGCCCATTACGATAACACTGGGTATTCGCTGTTGAATTGCTAACATCTACCGTACAAGGGCCTTCGACAATGGCACCCACAAAGTGGATAACACCACCTGTGGAACCCGCATGACTTGCTGCCATCCATGAAAACAACGCTCCTGCGATCAAAATTAACCGTAAGCTATTCATGGCAACCTCACTTTTGTTAAGCCACTTTAAAGATAGGTTATTTTTTTAGGATTAATCGTAAGGATAGGTGGTTTTTTATATGGCTAATCGGCGAATTAAGGCAGTGGAAACAATATGGTACGGTACAATTGACTTTGTTAACACCAGGTTTTTTATGGGAAAAATCCTAACATCGAAGCCATAAAAAAAACGCCAAAAACAGACAATTTTCATGTTTAAATTTGTGATCTGTCGCCGCTATGGTCAAGATCGAAAAAAAAGCAAACAATTGCCAACTTTCAATCAATTGAAAGTTTCATTAATGGGAATCTCCACATGACAAAAACCAATCTGATCACCGGCTTTCTCGGTAGCGGCAAAACCACCACCATTCGGCATCTGCTGGCCAATAAGCCGGAAAATGAGCGTTGGGCCGTGCTGGTCAACGAGTTTGGCGAGATTGGTATCGATGGTGCCCTGCTGGCCGACAGCGGTGCGGTATTGAAAGAGATCCCCGGTGGCTGCATGTGCTGCGTTAACGGGCTACCTATGCAGGTAGGGTTGAATATGTTGCTGCAACAGGCCAAACCCGATCGGTTACTGATTGAACCCACTGGATTAGGTCACCCGAAGCAAATCCTGGCGCTGTTGACCCAGGAAACCTATGGCGGATGGATCGATTTGCTGGCAACGATCTGTGTGCTTGATCCCCGCCAACTCGGCGAATCTCGCTATAGCGAAAATGAAAATTTCCGCGATCAGCTGGCCGCAGCCGACGTCATCATCGCCAATAAAATGGATACCTGGCAGCCGCAAGATGCCCAGGCATTGGAAGCCTGGCAAACGCTGCATGGCCAGCAGCGGCCGGTCTTTTCCATCGAGCAAGGACGCATGGATATCAAGCTGTTGGATCGGCCACGCACCAATTGCACAGAATTGCCGGACGCACAGCATCATCATAGCCACGCCAAGACCCAAGGATTGGCAGCGTTGCGTTTGCCTGAAAACTCGCGCTGGCGCCGCGCCCTTAATCAAGGCCAAGGATTCACCAGCTGCGGCTGGATTTTCGATGGGGAAACCGTCTTTGATACCGTCGGCATGATGGAATGGATCAGGTTAGCACCGGTTGATCGGGCCAAGGCGGTGGTTCGCATTGCCGAAGGCAGTTTGCTGATCAACCGCCAAGGGCAGGATCTCAGTATCGAGACGCGCCCCGCCGCTCCGCTCGACAGCCGTATCGAATTGATCCACAGCGACGAAGCCAACTGGAATGCTTTGCAATCGGCTTTGTTTAACATCCGTTTAAGTTAATGCTTTTAACGTTGGCATTATTTTTTTGATTTTTTACAGGTTAGCCATGACACGCCGCAATTTACCCTTCATCCTCATGCTCAACGTCTTGGGCATCGTGCTATTTCTTTCCTGGTATTTACCCACGGATCACGGGTTCTGGTTCAAGATTGACTCGGCAATCTTTTTCTTCTTCAACCAACATCTGGCCAGCGATGCCTGGTTTCTGAGAATGGTGGCGATCACCAACAATCGGATATTCGACGTCATTTCGCTCATCGCCATGGGGCTGCTGTACCTTTACTTCTACCTCAAGCAGGATGCCTTTGGCCGCCGCCGTCTGATCGTTACCGGCGTCGTGATGTTGTTAACGGGGGTGGTGCTCAACCAGTTTGGTCACCTGCTGCCGGTAAAACACGCCAGCCCCACCCTGACCTTTGACAATATCAACCGGGTCAGCGAACTCACCGGCATCCCCACCAAAGACGCCTCCAGCGACAGCTTCCCTGGCGATCATGGCATGATGCTGATGATTTTCTCCTGCTTTATGCTGCGCTATTTTAACCGCACGGCATTTGCCATCGCGCTGCTGATCACCCTGGTCTTCTGCCTGCCACGCATCATGATCGGCGCACATTGGTTCACCGATATTGCCGTCGGCTCGCTGTCGGTGGTGATGGTCGGTACCAGTTGGTGGCTGATGACACCGGCCAGCGATGTTGTGATCCACTGGTTGAACTGCAAACTACCAGGTAAGTATCGTCCAACGCAGCCATAACTTTAGATTATGATAGCCGGGAGGCCAGCGCCTCTCGGTTATTTACCTGTCGCATCTTGTTTACTCAACAACCACACCGTTAACATGCCCACCCTATTAATTAACGTCAATCCAACATAACCGCCAAACCGCGTTTTTTTATATGAAGATTTACATTATGTTACATCACAATTTCATATAAAGAATGTCGGAAAAAGGCTCGCAATCCTCACGTCATTCCGGTACTCTCGGATGCGTTTGTGCCTGGTTTGGCTTGGCTCGTTAGTAAAAATCCGAAAACTGTGCGTTCCTGCACATTTCCGATGCTAACTGATTGTCCTTCCTGCCGGTGCCAACTAGTCTCGTTCCGTTTGGTATTTTTCAGATAACGACTTGCGTCGTTAAGGACTTCAAGGGAAAACAATAACAATGGTCAAATCTCAACCGTTTC
>RCUM01000592.1_pt1 | contig 19649 bp, 22 predicted proteins | sample 2166141 | NCBI WGS metagenome assembly RCUM01 (sample SAMN09932756, study PRJNA488358) | compost metagenome | isolation source: compost soil in crotonic acid-enriched | place: Germany: Experimental Botanical Garden
GTACACAGGATTTCTATACAGGCATGGTCGGGGAAATCCGCTCTTTTGATTCAGTGTGCGATGAAGCAGAGCAGTTGCTTACAGAAAGTGAAATTGCGCGTATGCGGATCGACGGTGAAAAACCGAAAGTTAAACCTGTAAAAGCCAAAAGCTTTAAATTGTTTGGCTGGGGTGGAATGTGAGCATGCCTAAAGATTCTCTTAAATGCATTCAAGATGCCTGGTATAAAATGCTGGTCGATTTTCGGGCATGGTATATGCCCGAAACCGTTCAGACGGATGAATGGAAAGCTCGGCAGATCAGCACAGCCATTAAGTCCTGTCCAAGCCGTCTGATGGACGATTCAGAATCAATGCTAGCTGAATACCGCAAAAGCCAAAATGCCGATGTTTCAGGCGGTGCTACGGCGTTTATGCCGATTATGCTGACTGCTACGGCGTTGATTGATCAGCCGCCCGATGTTAGTCAGCTTTTGCCAGTGCCATACTTTGTGCCTGTGGTAATCAAAGATCAATTAGTGAAAATTCGCTTAATTGCTAAGACTGTCCGTGCGCAAATTGCTTTTTATGCGACTAACTCACATGATGCGCGGTCTGTCTGTGACCAGTTCTGTACCTATATGCAGGATGAGGATAAGCGCCGTATTGCGGTGCCTTTTGAAATGGCTGGTAGTCATATTGAGTACAGTACATTTACAGTTTTAGAAAATCAGTTGTTTCCATCGCCAGTACCCAGTGAAGCAATCAACTTGTCTATTTTTACCATCGATGTGCAACTGATTGGTTATGTGCCGCAAATTCTAGGGCTTGGTGGTCAGCATGATAACAACACGGACAATGGCTATAACCCTGACGGATCGGCAGTAGAAAAACCATTGGAAGATTTTGTGGTGATTCAAGCCGATAAATTTGCTGAAGACGGTCATGTTCGTATTAAAGCAGATAGAGGTACTGGAGATATTACTGTGGAGAACATTCATGACTGAAATGATCCGTATTGATAGCCGTGTGACGGGTTTCTCTGATCAACCTGTACGCTTAATGGCGATGTGTTATCAGGACACAGGTGAAATTCTGCTGCAAAAGACAGAGATTTTTACCGCCTTGGCCGTACCGCCAGATCTGCGTAAAAATACGGTGGTTGTGACTGATTCGCCTAACTTGATTAAGAACTGGCAGCTGAAATTCGATGCACAGCAGCATCTTGAAGAGGTTATCAGGATTTATCAGGCAAGCTATCGTGGTGGACTGGTTGAATTTGAAAATTCAATTACCCGCTATAACCCAATGAACATTCTTCAGGTGCGGAAAATTGATAAGAAGGGCATGCAGCAGGAGTTTGACAGCAGTTCATTAGACAATGGCCATATTGCAGCATTACTGGCGATCTGGGCAAGCCATAAAATTGCCACTGCATATGGAGTAATGTCGAATCAGGTGCAAAACGAGGACGATGTTGATCGGACAATGTTGCCTTTTAGTATATAGGTTCTTGATTATCTATGTAATCTAGCTAAGATAATTTTAAGTTGAATTTACCTAAAGTTTTGAAATGCAAAAAAAGATGTATGTTTTAGATCGAAATATTGTTTCAAGAATTAAAGATCACCTCAATGGCTGTTTAGCTGATAATAAAAAAGATACAATCGATGATATGAAATTGATTGATTTAGAAAATAATATTATCAGTATTTTGCCAGCCATTGATGAATCTACACTGGGAAGAGGATTGAATATCAATGACAAAGAGCATTTTATAAAATCTACTTCTGAAGAATTGGAAGCAATAAAATTTTTTTTTGAAAAGGCTCAAACTGAATCAAAAATATTTGATTCCCATGAATGGACTATTGAAAAGTACTTTGAAGTAGTTGCAATGGATTCATATAGTCACGAAAATTTCATCGATAGTAGTAAATTAATTCAGAAGGCTTTAGATTTATATGTGGAAAACATAAAATCAAGTTCAACAATAAATCATTTTGATTTAATAAAAAAATTCATTAATTCATTTACTAAAGAAGATTTCAAGAGAGGGCCTTTACTACATTGTTTAGCATTTTTGGCTAATGCTGGAAGGGATAATTGTTTTTCTCATATGTTTTTAGGTAGAAGGTTTGCAAATAAAATTAAGTCAAATGAAAACTACTTGGATAATAGAACCTATAATGTTTTTATGGATATTGCATTTTCAAAGCATGTAAGTTTTTTAAAAGCTCAAGGGATATCTATAGATATTGAATTAAAAACAGCTGATGATGCTCTACTTGAGGTAATAAGTAAAACTGCATTTAATTCAAGTCGTGAAATAAATAAGAATTCTGATTTTAATGCTATAGAATATGCAGTAACTATAGACGAGAATGAATTTTCGAGACTTTCAAATGATGAATATCTTTTTTTAGAAGATGCAACTTGGAATGATAATGTCCATTTTTTTAGCCAACATGCTCAGTTAAGAATTTCTTTAAATCCTCTTGATAAACACAAATCCTATCCTGATAGTGATATTTTAAATACAGACATATTTGTGTATTTTATTTATGTAGGTCTTGTAGAGGTGGGGAAATTAGTAATCACTATAAAACTACAAAATTATAATTTTTTATTTAATGAAGCATATAGAAATTATGATTTAGATCATGGGTTTAAAAAAGATATATATGACGTAGCGACCAAAATTACTAATAATATAATTGAGAAGAATAATAATAAAATAAGTACTCTTATTAAAGCTAATTTTTGGAACACCTCAAACTGATATCAAATTGAAAAACTTAGAATAAAAATAAGATCTAACTAAGTTTTTCAATGGCTCTCCAACCTCTTAAAGAAATTCCAGAATGGTGGGAACTTTGCGTTCGGTATCGCTATGACATTTATGCATTTGCGGTCGAAGCGCTAGGCATTACTCCTACATGGCAACAAGAACTTTTATTTGAGTCGATTGCATTTGACGGCAGTCGTACATCTGTAGCATCTGGCCACGGCTGTTTTGGCAAAGGCACCAAGATCCGCTTAGCGAATGGCAAGTGGAAGCGTGTAGAAAAAATAATAATTAATGACGCCGTATTAGGCAGTGACGGCATTACACCGCGGGAAGTGATTAGTACTGTTACTGGCTGGCAGGATTTATACCGTTTCGAATATGAAAACGGCAAAAGCCATGTCTATAACAAGTCTCATATTCTCTGTTTGGTCGCACTTGAAACAAAAAATGGCTGGAAAGCTGGCGATTACATGGAAGTGCTGGTCTCCAAGTGGTTGGAATGGCCAGAAGAAACCAAGCGTCAATTTGCTGCCTATGAGCTGAAGCATAAGAAATACAGTCCTATACGCATTGAACGCGCCGTATCACTAGGTGAGGGTGAGTATTTCGGCTTTGTACTGGATGGAGATTCAACCTTCCTCACTGCTGACGGCATGGTGCATCACAATACGGGTAAAACCGCTTCCGCAGGCATTGTGGCGCTCTGGCATCTATTGTTCTTTGATGAATCCATCACGATGTTTACTGCTCCGCAAATTGGGCAGCTGAAGAAACAGGTCTGGAAAGAAATCAGCATTAACCTTGGACGGCTTAAAAGTGGTCCATTGGCATGGTTAGCTGATTATGTCGGCTATCAATCTGAACTGGTTTACATCAAAGGATCGAAAGAAAAGTGGTATGTCTTTGCTAAGACAGCACCAAAGCACCAGCCGACCAACCTTGCAGGGAACCATGCTAAGAACTATCTCTTATGGGGAGATGAAGCCAGCGGTATTCCCGATGAGGTTATGGACGTTGTTCTCGGTGCTTTAACTGAAGAAGATAACCGAGCTGTTTTAACGTCACAGCCAACACGCAATGCTGGCCTCTTTTATGAAACCCATCATACGCTGAGTCATCGATCTGACGGTGTGTGGACAGCACTGACATTTAATGGTGAAGAATCACCGCTGGTCAGTAAGCAGTCTTTAGCGGAACAGCGCCAAAAGTATGGCAGCCGTGAAGATCCTCAATATCAAATCCGTGTACTGGGGCAATTCCCTGATCGTGCTGATGAGTTCCTGATCACCAAGCGCCAAGCAGAAAATATGTACTGCGGCGCTTCAATATTTGCAGATCATCTGTTTGGTTATGTGATTACGGTCGATGTTGGTGGCGGTGTTGGCCGTGATGATTCTGTTATCGCCGTATCGAAAGTATGGGGTGAAGCACAATGGGGGGATCGAGCACGGCGGGTTGAAGTGGTTGATATTCCACTTTGCAAGAACAGGGATGACATTACAGAGCTGTTCGCCAAGATCCACGAATGCATTCTGAAGTATCCGAATGCCACACTGGTGGTTGATGACAATGGTGCAGGTAAAGGCCTAGGTCAGTTGTTAACGAAAAATGGCATTTGGTATATGCCAGTGCATTGGGGTGGCGCATGCTTCAGTAATAGCAACCGCAAAGAATATGTGAATAAACGTGCTTTGGCCTATGTGGGACTCTATCGTGCGGTAGATCAGGGCCGTTTTAAGATTAAAACTGTTAAATTTAAGGTCAAGATTCAGGCTCAAATTATTAAAATCCCGTACACCTTTGATGAGCACAGTCGCTATAAGATTTTTAGCAAAGATGAAATGAAGCGTATGGGCATCAAATCTCCCGATTTGGGTGATGTATTCGCATTTTTATTCTTGGAAAATGTGTTCTATACCGAAGCCTATGAAAATGTTGTTATCGCAGATGAAAGCCCAGAGGCGCAGGAGCAGGCTGCAAAAAAATCACGTTTCAGTCAGTTAAAAGAGGCTGCCAAAAAAGAATTTGGAACATGACTCTTTTTCAGCACCATTGAGTTATTAGCATTTAGCTTTAAGTTGAGTGAATAATAGTCCATGACAATGAAGCGAGTTAATCAGGCTGTAAATGCTATAGCGGCAGGTTTTCAACTATTTAGTGAAGGTGTCCAACTATTGAGTGATTTAAAAGAGTTGGTCAGTAATTTCAAGGCCAATGTGCGTCGTAACAATAAGGCTAATTTGCAACGTAACAAAATGGCTAATTTGCGCCGTAAAAATAATGAAGATCAGCCTAAATATAAGCGCTTATTTACCGATGATATGATTAAAAAAGCGTATTTGAATCCCGATATGAAACTGTCTGATTATGGGCATTTTATTATTGCGAATGCTGCTTATATAGCGGTTGTAGCCGTAGAGGGAAATACGCCTGATTCACGAAAATCAGTTGTTTTAGAGTTTAAAGAAAATAGTGCTATCAGTATTGAAGATATTCAGCAGCTTTTAACCACATACCCTGAAGCAACGCTCATTGTTAATGATAATGGGGAAGGGAAAATACTCGGTGAATTACTTAAAAAAAATGGCATTTACTATATGCCCGTACATTGGGGTGGCGCATGCTTCAGTAATGACAATCGTAAAAAGTATATCAATAAGCGCGCACAGTCTTATTTCTGCTTATCCCGAGCAGTCAATATGCATAACTTTAAAATTGGTCAGCTGCATAACAAAGAAAAAATACTGAAAGAATTTTCTAGTATTCAATACAGTTATTTCAGCACTCAATACAGTTTTGGTGAGCATTCACGCTTTAAAATCATGTCATTATCTGAGATGCGTGAGATCGGGCATGATGCTCCTGATATTGTAGATTTATTTGCGTATGTATTTCTTGAAAATACGACATATTGATTGGAACTAATCAGTCTTTAAATGGATTGCACCGCTAACAATACCCAAAGTGATTAATTGGGTGGATTATGGCAATTCAGTTTTATTTAACAAATGCGGGCAAAGCAGCAGTGCTTCATGCTGAAAGCATGGGCCTAAGCATTGCGCTGTCGCATATCGGTGTAGGTACAGCAAAATATAACCCTCAGACCGCAGCATCCAATACGGCGCTAGTTGCTGAATTGGAGCAATATCCGCTCAATGGCGGCAGCGTTGAGCCTGTATCGAGAACACTGCGCTTCATCTCAAATATTGAACCGACAGTGACAGCAGACTGCTTTGAAATTGGCCTTTTTACGTCCTCAGGTATTTTATTTGCCCTTGCGTCTACCATGGGCAATACGCCGTTAATACGCTTGGTTGCAGATATTGTCTGCATTGGCACATTCGGTATGAAAGTTGAAGACATCAATGTAGAAAATTTAGTGATTCAACTCGATCCGCATGCGCCTGTCTCTGTGGCGCTGATGAATCAGCATTTAGCGCATTCCAATCCTCATCCGCAGTATCCACTTTCTACCGAATTGGCGAATGTCATCTGGCATGTTGGTTCTTGGCATGGAACAGACAGCACACAATATGATCCATCGATAGCATTGAAACCGTTGTTCGGTTATGACACCAGCTGGATGCTGCTACCGCATATTCCATATGGGGTAGAGGATGTTAATCAGCCAGTTGGAGCAATTACCGGTATTTCTACAGGTTCAGCAATTAAAGCCTTCACAACACGTATTTGGAAACGCCTGCGTGACGGAACTTCAGCACCTGCTTACAGCTTAACTGCTGATAAGGCCGTGGTTGATGAAGGTGGTAAAGTCACGTTTAAACTTGTTACATCGGGACTAGATGCAGGTACACCCGTAGATTGGTCGATTACTGGCATTCAGGAAGATGATATTTCGCCAAGTGCCTTAAGCGGTCAGTTTATTGTAGATGCCACTGGCAAATCGTCTTATAGCATAGACGTTGTGGAAGATAATAAAACAGAAGGCACCGAATTCCTAAAGTTTGCTTTAACGTACATTCCGAACAAACAAGTCAGTGTACTGATTGTCGATACAAGCAAATACCCTGAAGGGGTGCTTACCTATTATGAAGGGATTCATGAAATTGAGATCCTACCGAATCAAACCGTACAATTTCATTTGCATGGCGCGATGGGTGGTGGTGCGGGTTCAATCTGGTCAGGTTCAAGCGCTTCAGCGAATGGTATGGATGGTGGGGAAGTATCCTGCACAATTGATACATCAATATTAACTGCTGGTGGTGGTAAAGCGGGTACGGGCGGTGTATGGGGTAATGGTTCTTCTTACCATAACGGACAGCCGGGTAAGGGCGGTTTAGCCAATCGTTTCACTGCTAAGACGCAGGCTGAATTGCAGAGAGTGAAAGAGTTAGCTGCTTTGGCAAATGAATTAGTAGCGTGATTGGAACTGTGTGAGTCAAATTCAATTCTAGTTTGAGAAAATAGCCCTGTATATCACAGGGCTATTTTTATGGGTAATAATCTTGCAAAAGTGCCAGCCGCTAATGCTCCCGTAGCGGTTCAACCTGAACGAATGAATGCCGATCCTTTTTGGGGAACAGTTTCAAAGCATAAGTTTGCGGAATTCAATATCTGTACTACCTCGTTTGATGAAAATAACAATGAAGTTATTGCCATAGATACAAACAAACCTACGATCCGCGCTTTCTTGGTAGATGGTGACAAATCTATGGAAAGCCAATGGCAGACACCGTTTGAAAACAGTAATCCAGAGTTAAAAATGCCAATGCTTGTGGCTGGTCTGCAAACTGGCCAAACCTTAGATGCCATGGGGAGAATGGCTGACACGGCTCAAAATACAATACTTGGGGGAGCTGTTAAAGCGGCTAGGGAACTCCTTAGCCCTTTCTCACAATTTGCCGAATCCGTAAAAGGTAAAACTAATCTGAATAAGGTCAATACAACGCAGGTATTCCTTTCAAGTGCTTCAGTACGCCTAAACCTCAGTCTATTTTTCATCGCTTTAAGTGATGCCAGAATTGAAGTGGAAGAGAAAATCATGCAGCTGGAATCATGGACGGTCCCACAATTTTTATCTGATCAATCTGTTTTAACAGATGTAATTGAACAGGGGAGTGCTGGTCTTTTTTCAGGGATTATTCCGCCGTATATCTCACTGACGACACACGGTAAAACGTATTGGCCTTTTATTTTGGAAAGTGTCTCCGCGCCGATTGTTACCCCGATCGATACACATGGAAACCGCTTAAACCTCGCCGTAAATCTGAGTCTGATGAGCCGTACCGCATGGGATGCAGAAGATGTGCGTAAGCTTTATGGGAATTAATGAAGATGCTTAGTTTTGATCCTGTGCCTATTGGCAATAATACGTATCAGCTGCAAGAAATTGTATTTAATGATGCTTTGAAAGTGGCGGCTATTAATCAACAACTGAATGAGAAGCGTATCAGTGCATTTTTATCACATGCACTGTCTAATAAAGAGCAGCCGCTGAATATGACAGTTCAAGAGCGTTATTGCTTGATGCTGAAGTATGTAGAAAATCAGTCAGCCACGCTTTTTTCCACTGATGCTGATTTTTCTAAATGCTATTTGCATTCTGAAGAAAACTGGCAGCCTGAAATCTCACAAAATGGCATTACTGTGCGGCAATTAATTGGTCGTGAAGCAGAGTACCTTGAAGAGCATTGTGCCAATGCTGCGGAATGGATTGCATGCATGCTGGCATTTCAAATCAGCTATGACGGGAATGAAAAGTTGTCGGAACTCCCAAACCGCAATGCCAATGAAACTGAATTTATTAAACAGTTTTCTGAGCGGTTGGAGTTTTTAAAGAAGCAGACTCAAAGTGATTTTGACTTGATCTATCAAGATTTCATTGCCCTCAATAACCAATTATTTACGCTGATTCACTTAAATGTCAGTAATCAAGGTTTAGTCATTTCAAGAGGTGCAGATGACGCGCCGCTTCGATTTCGCCCCGCTGCCGCCTTTTTCGGAATCATCAAAGAATTGGACCAATCATTTGCTTAGCACGGCTCAGGATCTGGCCCAGCATTGCAAGATGTCTTTATATGAAGCTCTAAATTTGCCTGTAAGTTTTGAGGCCTTTTTTTATGCATCTGATGCATGGGAAAAGAGAAAGTTAGAAATTGAAGCTGAAGCACAAAAGCATAATGCCCTCATCAAAATGGGGAATGAAATAATTAAAGTCATCAGTAATTCGGGAAGGAAAAAATAGATGAATACGACAAAGATTTTAGGTGAAGCGGTCGGCATCCAGCGTCAGGACATTATTGACCGCACCGAAGAGCAAACTGCGGACGGTCTGACAGGTGCTGTAATTTTAGGCCGTTTCAAGCGCGGACGGTTTGATGCACCGATGGAAATTCATCTGGGTAATATTCGTGGCCAACTAGGATATGATCCAAAGAACCCGGACTACATCGCCGTGCAGGACTGTTTGGATACAAATGTGCCCAGTGTGCAAGTGTTGCGGGTAAAAGAGAGTATAGAAAATGCTATATGTGTAGGGGCAACCAAAAAAATCACTTTAGGTACGATTTCAAGCGGCGGATATTACAATATTAAAATCAATAATATTCTTCATGAAGGCGTTATTAGCTTTAGAGATGGACGAGAAGATTTAAAATCTATATTTGCACTGTATGGCATTGAAGTAAAACCGCTCAATTCGGCTTTTCAAGAGGTTATCTCTAATGGTGGAATCTATAATGAGGTTGAGTATGCTTCATTCTTTCATCCCGCAAATAGCCATGTTGATATTGAAATCATTACTGTTGATGCCAGTAAGATCGATGAATATATTGTCGATGATACATATGGTGAGAATGAAACAGTCCTTATTAATTCTATTGGTGTTACGTTTTGCTTAAATTAACAAGTTTTATCTTAAAGCCCGCTATATAGCGGGCTTTTTTATTTGGAACAGGCTTTTTTTAACATTCATTTGTCACGCCAAAATACCTATATAGAAAATCATAGGTAATTAAGCCATGCAGGAAAATACTATTCCTTGGATTATTAAAATAATTCCAGCCATTGTTGGGGCCATTCTTGCCCTTGTCTTAAGTGGGGATATTGATAAGAACGGAAAAATCCAAGTAACTGTCAGTGTTATTTGCAAATTTGCAGCCAGTGTTACGGTTAGTCTTTACGGTGGTTCAGCATTCATTGAGCATTTTGAAATGCTGAAGACTTCAACCATGTATCAGGGTTTCATCATGCTGATGTTCGCTGTATTTGGACTTTTAGCGATCGGTATTGTTTACCAAGCTGTAGAAATGTGGAAAGGCAAATCTTTACCTGAAGTTATTGCTGAAATCAAAGCTGCATTTTTTGCCATTCTAGGGAAGGGGAATGACAAGTGAGTATTGATCAATCGCAACAAGTTGCTCAAGCATATTCTTGGCTTCGTGCTTTATCTGGTGGGAAATTATCAAATGCACAAGTGATTGCTGGCGATAAAGTTATTGCAATGCATGGACTGCCAGTATTCGCAGATATTATCGGATTTAAAGTAAATGCCTTAGTTTCTGGTCTGCGTGATATTTCGGAAAAAGGTTTTTCCATCATCCGTGAAGCAGAAAGCCTTGAATTGATAGCCTACTTGGATACTGGTGGCGTATGGACCATTGGGTATGGAACAATTAAATATCCTAATGGTGTGCGCGTTAAGAAAGGTGATGTATGTACACGTGGACAAGCAGAAATTTGGCTTAAAAACGATTGCCTGTGGGTTGATGCTTGTCTTGATAAACACGTAAAGGTCGCTGTAAGTCAGAATCAATTTGATGCACTGGCATCCTTTATTTATAACATTGGCGAAACTGCTTTTATTAAAAGTACGATGTTAACGCTAATAAATAACAGCAATTTTTCTAGTGCTGCATCTCAATTTGATCGTTGGATCTACGACAACGGCAAAGAAATAAAGGGGCTTGTTAATCGACGAGCTAAAGAAAAAACCTTATTCCTAAGTTAAGACTATTAGGCCTGTAGAAAAAGCCCTCAATTGAGGGCTTTTTCATTTAAGACACTAATGAAATCTTTATATATTTTAGCTTTTTTACCTTGGTTTAAATATTCAATTACACCTATAAGCTTTTCTGAGAAGTCAATGATCAAGTCTGATTTGGCTGGTCTATAAATTCTATATTTTACTTTATAACCTTCTATTGGAATTTCAATTGAGGGCGTTGTAACTGTACCTTGAAAGATCATAGTCTTTTCAAACTCGCCTTCTTCCTCATGGTGTCCTTGCATCAAAGTTAGCTGTAGATCATATACAGTATATGATTCCCCTGTTTGGTTATGTGTGATGAGAACCTCATTATTTATAGCAGTAGTTGGAGGTAGCGTGGCTTCTTTGGGGAGTTGTAGATCAAATCCTATAATTCTGGCTGGAAGGATTGCATTCATTTGAATATGAATTTCTCGCACTAACGGCTGACCATCTATATCAGTCCAGTCAGAGTCATTTTGTTCCCGGACAATTAATAGATCAATATCTTTCTCTATAGCTTTTTTTTCGGCTCCAGACTGATAACCTTTTTTTGTTGCAAATATTCCTCGTAGATTGGGAAAATCACTTAATTTCCCCTGTAAGGCATCTATTTTTTCAATAGAAACCTTACTGTTATAGTCTTTGCATTCAATAACAGTTTTGTAGGTTAATCCACCTAAAGAGTATTCCCAATAGATATCAAACTGTCTCTTAATTCCATTTGTATCAATTAAAATTTTATTAATTTCAACATCAATATTTCTTTGACCGCCAAAACCAAGCTCTTCAGATTGTAAGATAGCTTGATATAAGGAGCGAACAAATTCTTCGTAAGATTTTCCTGTATTCTTTTTCATAATAAAGCTTTCAAGGTAAATTGATCTGATAATACACAAATCGACTTGGTGTGGCTATTTTCAATAAGTTGAAATTAAATTTCAAAACATTAATTATTTTAAAGTGCAACATTTGTTTTTAAATTATTGATTCTAAATATATTAAATAGCCCTTCGGAGGTATTTTTATTTAGCCTTGAGGTTAATTAATAATTTTTCTATTTCTGAGGTTCTAATTTGATTCGTTAATGCAAGTGTTTCATTATAATTTTCATACCACGTATTTAGATTTTCTCGTACAATAAAAATCTCATCATCAAATGAATTATTATCTTTAAAAGTATCTAAGTAACCATTATGTCGTATATAGTCCTCATTTAAAGTTCCTAAAACGATTGAGTAGGATTGGAATTTACTATATAGACTGTTAAATGATATTTTCAGCTCTCTCATTTTGTTTGTTATATTTGAAATATAATGTAGATTATTGTCTGTATGAAGCATGGTCGAGTTCACCTCCCATTCATAAGAATCAATTAAATCATCAAGTTGCTCTAAACATTGGTGATAAATTGATAGATCTTTCTCAAAATTTGAAAATTGCTCATAAACTTGTAAACCAAAGTTATTGATTACTTGTTTATTATGCTGAACTTTCCAATCGTTAAATAAGTGTACTGCAACTATCGCTGCCCCGAATGTGGTTAATCCACCAAAAATACCACCCATAAACCCTAACGCATCTTTAAATGAATCTTTGGGCGTGTCTGTAGGAAAACATAACCACACAATAAAAAAAGAAATTACTGTGATGATTGTTATGCCTACTGCAATACTAATTAATAAAACAAACGTATTATTTTTATTCAATTTTACACCTCACTCAAAACCACAAAATTACTCTTCAAATTTAAAGCGCTTAATTTGAAAGATCTAGTTCAAGAGCATAATAGTTTAGTCAGGTCTTCCCCATATCATTATAGTATGAAAACCTTTGTCTGTAGGATTTAGCTCTTTAGCAGCTCTATCAATTGCCTCACTTTTATTGGTGGCTTCAAATACTCCTTCACACTCTAAATCTAGCTTTTCATTATCTAAATAAAAAGAAACTTTATACTTTTCCATATCCATATTCTCCTTGTGATTAATTTACTGTTCCCAACACTGGAATCAATCTAGGCCCAGCCATTCTTGCTTTACTCACAATTTCGACTAACTCATCGTATGTCAGATTGAATGAATCTTCGCTATCAAAAATATAAACAACATTTTTATCTTTTAGCTCATCTGGCGTTTCAGGAATAAAACGAGCTGGGATTAATTGCTGTGTTAGTTTTTCATCAGTCAATACTGGAATGTTTTTAATATTACCGTCGAATTTTTGCATAAATCTATTTCTCTAATAGGATTCAACTAACTTGCTGAAATGTGAAATTTAGCTTTTTAGGTACTTAAAATTAGATATCATTACCCAATTTTTTCTCAATGTAGCATTTCACAATAGCTTCAATCGCTGTATCGGCGGTTTGCTCAGCTTCCTTACTATCAGCACGTGGACCAACATAGAAAGCAGTCCATCTAGAATATGAACGTATCAAACTTATTTTTTCTTTTTCAATTAGCTTTCCACACAGATCCCAATCAATTGTAGGTGCATTTTTAACTTTCATTGCATTAGCAAGAAGGGCAGAGAGTTGGTTTGCATTTAGCTCAGATACTTTCATTTTTTACCTTAAATACACATTAGAGAAAGACATTATTTTTTGATGAGTTTCGATTGATCAAAATTACAGTATTTCGAAATATCTATCCATTTCTCAATGTCTGTTTCCCACTTATACACCCGATCATTTTCAATTTTTAGTAGATCTAGACCATTCATACTAAAATGTGTTGCATCGATAGGAAGTGATTCCCATTGAATTACACCAGATTCAGATAACCAATTTTCCCAAGCATTTTGTATATATGGGACTACAAATGTTTGTTGGACCTCACTCCATGCAAAAATATTTTGTATATTTGATTTTTCTTTGTAGGTATCAATAATGCTTTTAGTGGGTCTAAATGATTTAATAAATTTCTTTAATTGTTCTTCAATAAATGGGAAATCAGTATTTAGACTACCTGGTGAATGAACTTCAGCAAATGCTTCTTCTGCAATTGCTAAATCTTCCGCTGATACATAACGCTGTTTAAGTGCAAATTTAGAATAATTTTCACCATATTGTTGGTGTGCTAATTTAATAGCATCTTGGTAATTGATGCGTTCGCCACGTTTTTTTAGATTAACGTAGCGTTTTAAACTATTCCATGATGAGTGGAGTGTAATAGTTTGAAGTTGGGGGATTGTGAAGCCGTCTTCAGCATAACGAGTAGCAGCTTCATGACGTAAGTCGTGGAATCTTAGATCTACAATATTATTGATTTTGCACGCTCTACGAAAATAATCACTGACTGTTTGAACATTTACAGGAACTAAAAGCTCATCACTATAACCAAGCTCTAACATACGTTTCCTGGTTGATGGTTCTAATAGTTCTTCAATAATTAGTAATGCATTAGGTTCAAGATGGGCGAATTTATGATTTCCTTTTGATCCGTCTGGATTTTTAACATCACGAATTTTCCATTGACTATTCTTTTTATCAAAATCATCCAAACGCATTTCGCAAATTTCACCTTCACGACGCCCAGAATAAATGGCAAACCACATGATCAGATGCATTGGTATAGCGTTGCGTACGCGCTTCCAACCTTTATAAAAGTGATTGGTGAGAATAAGTAGTTCTTCTGGTGTAATTAGACGATCACGTTCTTTTGATTTAGTGACGATACGTGCTTTCTTCAAGCCATTTAAAGAGTGTGTGAGTTCATCTTTCGACTTTTCAATACTCTCTCCCCAAACAAGTTCGGCATGATTTAGAACACTCGAGATGTGAGATAAGTCTTTTAGGGTTGTAGATGGACTTACGCCATCAATCATTTCTAAAGGGTTGCCTTTACGCCGTTCGATAGCAAATGAAGAAAAATCTTGGCGAGATAGGGTGTAAACATCTTTTTGGGCTATGTCGTAATTGCATATGTTTTTTAGTGCTGAAGCCTTGGTATTCGAAAACTCATCTCCAATTTCTTCAATATATTGTTTTATGAATTGTTCTAAAGTTTTTGACACTTGCTCAGCATCTGGATTTAGAATAGTAGGGTTGACCAGAATCTCTGCTTCAATACGTTTGATCCATTCTTTTGCCAAAGACTCTTTTGGGAAGGTTCTAGTTTTAATAAATGGTGGTAAGCCTTTACGGCTAATTCGTATTTGCGCTCTAAATCTAGTTTTACCATCAGCAGTTGTACGCTGTGCAATTGTTCCCATTAAATTTGCGCCATAAAATGAATTTACGCCACATACTAACCTATGGCGTAAATTGGGCGCAATGAATACTTGCAAATGCTTAAGAATAGTTGAGAATGATTGAGAATATAGGAAGTACCAAGTTGTTAAAAAACAATGTTATAAGTGAATTGTTCGATAAATCAAAGACTACGCCTATTTTTGTTGCGCCGATGGCAGGTGTTACGGATCGTCCATTTCGGACGTTGTGTAAATATTTTGGTGCTGGGCATGCAGTCAGTGAAATGATGACATCAGACCAGACCTTACGCATGAGTAAAAAAAGCTTATATCGTGCTAATTTTGATGGCGAGCTTGCCCCGATATCGGCACAGATTGCAGGTTCAGATCCACTTGATCTTGCTGAAGCAGCACGTTTCCAAGTGGCAAATGGCGCACAAATTGTTGATATCAATATGGGTTGTCCTGCTAAAAAAGTATGTAATAAGTTAGCCGGTTCAGCCTTGTTAAAAGATGAAGATTTAGTTGCCCGTATTTTAGATACGGTCGTTGCTGCGGTTGATGTTCCTGTGACTTTAAAAACTCGACTGGGTTATTTAAATGGCCATGAAAATATTATGCGTGTTGCAAAACGTGCAGAACAAGCGGGTATAGCTGCATTGGCATTACATGGTCGTACTCGTGAGGACATGTATTTAAATACGGCACGTTATCGTTTGATCAAAGAAGTCAAACAAATGTTAAGTATTCCTGTGATTGCCAATGGTGATATTGACAGTCCTGAAAAAGCAAAATATGTGCTCGACTACACGGGTGCTGATGCCATTATGATTGGTCGTGCTGCACAAGGTCGCCCTTGGATTTTTCGTGAGATTTCTCACTATTTAGCAACAGGTCAGCATTTAGCTGCACCGAATATTCAAGAAGTTAAGGATGTGCTTTTAGGGCACTTATCGGAACTCTATGAGTTCTATGGTGAATACTCGGGTTGCCGTATTTCACGTAAACATATTGCTTGGTATACCAAAGGTTTACGTTCCAGTAATGAATTCCGTCAAAATATGTATAAAGTAGAAAGTACTGCCGATCAGTACAAAGTGGTTGAAGCCTATTTTGATGATCTTTTAGCACAAGGTGAAATCATGAGTGATGTTCAGGTTGAACAGATCAATTTACTTGAAACAAAATAAACAGTAGTGAGTAAAGAAACCTCTCAATTGAGAGGTTTTTTACTATCTAGAGGATATTAGGTTTGACTCATTTCTAGCACTAGTTGATTGACTAAATCCGCAGCTTCCATTTCACGAATTTGAGCGACATTTGTTCCCGCCCAGAATGCAGCAAAACCAAAGTCTCCTTGGGCTGATGCTGCGGCATTGAGTTGTTTACCCAAATCATAAGAATAAGGGTAGGTGGCGACATCAGGTCGTTCAGGTCGGTCGATTTGGGTATGCCAATGATTAATTAAGCCCCGTGCAGGACGACCTGAAATACTTTCCGTGATTTGAGTAATGGGTGTATTGAATAATGCTTTTCGATAAGCAGCATTGGCATTTGAGCTTTTACATTGTACAAAAGCAGTCCCCAGTTGAACGGCTTCGGCACCTAACTGTATGAGTCGTTGGGCTTGATGTCCATTCATAAGACCACCAGCAGCAATGATAGGTAAGTGACAATGTTGTTTTAGCAACTGAACTAAGTCAGAGGTTTTTACCGCGCTGTCAAATGTTTCATTAAAAATGCCCCGATGCCCGCCAGCTTCAATGCCTTGAGCAATAATGATATCAATACCTGCGGCTTCAATTTCAAGTGCTTCAGCTAGATTCGTCGCTGAAACCATGGTCATAATCCCAGCTTTTTTTAATGCTTGAATTTGATGTGGATGTGGAATGCCAAAGTGGAAACTGACCGCTTTAGGTTTCGTTTCTAAAACTAAATTTAAATAATCATCATGATCTAAAAAACTAGGATAGATACATTCTAATTCAGTTGGAGGGACTGCATTATATTTCTCAAATTGAGGAATTAAATATTGAATCCACTGCTTTGCAATGTCATGGTCTAGAGCTGAACTTTGGTGGCAAAAGAAATTGACTTGGAAGGGTTGGTGAGTCAGCGCTTGAGTCTCTAAAATCTGTTGGCGTGCTGCTTCAACAGAACTTGCACCCAAGCCGAGTGAACCTAAACCACCTTGATTAGAGACTTCTGCTGCCAATTGAGGGGTAGAAACACCTGCCATTGGGGCAAGGAAAATAGGATGTTTAATATCGAGTTGTTCTAATAAAGTCATATTTAGCTCCTACGAGTACAGATTACTTTGCCCAAGCACTCAAAATTAAGCAAATAATATTCGTTATTTTTTTACGAAATAAAATGATTATTTTTTTGATTTTCTTGAATAAAGAAATTTGGAAATAACCTTTCACATTGGATCGTATAAAAGTTCAATCAATCGGTTTAATAAAATGAAAAATCAATTTGGCTGGATATTTCAGGCATAATATTGTGCTGTATTCGGTAATTATTGGACGATTTATGCTGAAGCCGTTAATTTTAGCTACTTTAATGTCAACTTTAGTGCTTTCAGCCTGTTCATCTTCTGAGCAAAATGAAACACAGATTGATCCTCAAAAGTATCAAGTTCAGGATGTTGCCAGCTTGCAACAACGCTTTGACTTATTAAATCAAAAACTATCGAAGGATTATCAAGCCTTTAAAAAATCAAATAGTATTGCTTTCTCAGACCAGTCGGCATTTGATAGTCGTCAGCTGAAGACTCTAAATTTACATGCAGTCAGTCGAACGTCTTTAAAACCAGTTAAAACAGCCTATTGTGAAATGATGAATGGTTATTTTGCTGAAATGTATCATTTGGGGCATCAAAATCTGAGTTTGATGGGGCAGCTTCAATTACCTCATGCGCAACATGAAGATTTAGCAAAAAGTTTTGCAAATGCAGATCAATTTTATGATTTTATTTTAAATCGCTATACATCGTACCGTCAGGCACAGGAAATTATGGGCTTTGGCTGTAATTTAAAAGAAGCTTTAACTTAGATTTAAAAAGAGAAGTCAAAAAGCCCCTAAAATAGGGGCTTTTTATCACTAAAATGTGTAATTAATAATCTGTTTGTTTTCAGGTTATTAATATTGACTTAGGAAAAAGATCGGACGAAGTTTTACCCCCGATACATTTACCTTCCCGATAAAGACAATGATGAGCCATAGGGTATTTGTAAGTGGGAGCTATTGATCCTTTATATCGGTACAAATCAATTCATTTACATCGGATGGATGTTAAACAGTGAACCAATCCATGCAGAGAAGCTCATGGCAATTATTCCCCAAATCGCTACACGTAAACTACCTTTGAGCATAGATGTGCCTGCAAAATGGCTCGATAACGCCCCTAGTCCAGCTAAAGATAAAATCCCGACAATCATGACGACTGTTGCAACATATTGATCTGGGCTAATTAAAATAGAGAACATCGGGAAAAGTGCGCCCAGTGAAAAAGCAAGGGCAGATGAACCCGCAGCTTGTAATGGGTTGGCAGTCGTATTTTCATGAATACCTATTTCATCACGTGCATGTGCGCCAAGGGCATCATGAGCAGTGAGTTGCACTGCAACCTCATGTGCCAATTTAGGATCTAAACCGCGCATGATATAAATATGGGTTAACTCTTTGAGTTCATGTGTTGGATTTCTATCTAATTCTTTAGCTTCCATATGTAGATCAGCTTCTTCAATATCCACTTGTGATTTTACGGAAATATATTCACCAGCTGCCATAGAACTTGCACCGGAAATGAGACCCGCCACACAAGTGATCAGTAGCATTTGAGTTGATGCTCCGCTTGCTGCCATCCCTATAATTAAACTGGTGACTGAAATAATTCCATCATTCGCCCCGAGTACTGCGGCACGAAGCCAGCCAGTTCTATGAATATAATGTTTTTCATGATGAGAATATGGCATATAAACATGCTCTTAGAAAATTTTAGCACTTTAACCATATAAGGAATGCAACGTAAAAAGCAAGGTTGATCAAAATAAAAAAAGCTCCAAATAAGGAGCTTTTTTATTTACAAAATAAAATTATTGTTGAGTTTTTTCTTTAACATCTGCGGCACCTTTTTCAACAGCACCAGCGGTCGCAGCAGTTGCATCTTTTGCTGCTGCTTTTACATCATCTGCCGCTGCTTCAGTTTTTTTAGCCGCTTCGTCAGCTGCGGCATCAATGTGAGCTACCGCTTTATCTGTTGCAGCTTCAGTTTTTGCCGCTGCTTCGTCAGCAGCATTTTTAATGTCCTGACCTGCTTGAGTTGCAGCATTTTCTATGTGTTGACCAGTTGTAGCACCTGTTTCAGGCGCTTTTTCTTTATTACAGCCAACAAGTGCAACAGTAGCAGCAAGACCTAAAGCAACAAGTAGTTTATTCATTGTCATATTTCCTTTTAATTGTTTTATCCACATGAATGGGATATGTGCGAATATAATCGAAAATAGCTCAAATAAAGATCAAAAATTTGTTAATTAAATGTAACCTTTGATAAAAAAATGATTGAAAAAAAAAGGCTTATATCTACGAATAGATATAAGCCTATGTATTATCATTCAATATAAATGATTTAATTTACCCAGATTACTGCCCTGAACGGATGATGTAATCAAAAGCGGATAGTGACGCTTTCGCACCT